>LQAB01010263.1_pt1 | contig 81097 bp, 41 predicted proteins | sample 654521 | NCBI WGS metagenome assembly LQAB01 (sample SAMN00762031, study PRJNA78659) | termite gut metagenome | isolation source: bacterial endosymbionts found in Trichonympha flagellates filtered from... | host: Zootermopsis nevadensis | place: USA: Mt. Pinos, Los Padres National Forest, CA ... | reverse complement strand
TTTAGCCGGATTTTTAGAATTTTATAAAGGCAACACCTTCGGTCTGGTGGCTTTCAGTTCCTACGGATTTTTTTGGCTCAGTTTAGGGGGAATTTGGGTTTTACCTATTTTAGGCTGGAGCGAAAAGCCTTCTGAAGCTTACATGGGTTGTTATCTCTTTTTGTGGGGAATATTTACCTTTTTAATGTTTTTGGGAACTTTAAAGTCTAACTGTGTCTTGCAATTTGTCTTTCTTTCCTTAGCTGTCCTTTTTATTCTTCTAGCCTTACATAATTTTTTAGAAAGTGAAGCTATCGGTCATTTAGCCGGTTATGTGGGACTGGTCTGCGGAGCTTCAGCTATGTATCTGTCGATAGCTGAAATTCTTCACGAACAATATAGTCGTAAATTTCTACCTTATTGAAGAACATCACTTTAGAATACCCGAATTTCTCAGTCTCCAAGAATAGCTCCCGGCGGCGTAACCACTTGCGATCTGTAACAGTAGCCAAAAATAAATTTTACCCAGCACTGAGCCAAACCCTATTTACTCAATTAGATGAGAGGCAAGGATTTTTGCGAAATTTCGTAAAATTGCCTTTAGCACTATAGATTCAGATACTCTCAAGACACAAATACTTGTTTGTGAAAAAGTTAAATCAAGACCACCCGCTCAGCGAGTTATTTACTCACCCTTATAAGGAATTAGTGCAGCAACGCCTAAGGACGCACTGAATGATTTGTTGAGTACACCATATTTACAGGATTACCACTAAACAAGTTGTTTTTTTATCTTTATTTACCGACTCTCCCATAAACGGGTCAATATATTCCTTCAACTCTTTCTACAATTAATTCCTAATCTATTCCACTATTTTTTTTATATTTTTTACCTATCGTATCCACATAACACCCACGATACCAGAAGTGATTATTGCCGTAATAGAAAAAATTAAACCGGAAGCTAAAAAATAATTATTCAGCATAGTCCTGTAGCCGCTCTAAACTAGCCGACCAGGATCATGTCTTCACTCTTGATAACTGTAAGTCTTTAGCCTAAGAACTTAAGCCCGGGAACAAGATAAATTTTGCTTTTTACAGTTAGTACAATTATTATATAATTAACGATATAGAAACGACAACCTGGACTTATCAACCCCGTGATTCTTATTTTGGTATATTTTGTATTGAACCTATTGGAACATACTTAAATTTAGGTTAGTTTATATTAAAATATATTCATAAAATGTTTACAGAGATACATATTATTGCTTCTGGAGTATGCTGAAGAAGTACTAAACAAGCGTTTCGGTTAGGATATCAATTATTTCATATCTGATATATGATTCGCGGTATTTTTTATTTTTTTTATGCAGAGACTTTTTTTCTGACCCACCATCGCACTTTTCAAGGATTGCATAGTCATTCCAAATTATAAATTTTTTTAAAATAAGTTGGTGACAATTTTTTAATTACTCTAAATGGGTCTGAATATTTCAGTTCTTATAAAATACATTGTCCTATTGTTGAAATTGCTCTACCAAAAAATATTCCGAGGAGGATATAGAATATTCTTACAGCTTTCTAAGAGCCACTATTTTCGCGTTGAGCTAAAATACATCTCTGTCCCTGGCCTCAAAATTTATGATCCTATAAGACGAAGACAAGAAACAAGACTGCAAACCGAAAGTCGCCTCGCGCTGGCTGGATAAGTAAGTTTCAAAAGTTAAAAAAGCTGCGCCCTATCTTTCTAAGTAATGATCTTTATACCCATCAACCATTTTACGAAAAAATTTTGCAGTCTAAGTTCAGCTTCATCTTTATCGGTAACCCTTCTAATCATAAAACTCTACAAGGATATCTTTCTGGAGTTAAATTAGACAGTTTATCTTTGTGCAAGCCCATTCTAGGTAAAAGTCGAAGAGAGTATCGGTATAAATAGCTAAAAATTTTTCAATTCCCAGTGACGAAAATTTTTTGAAACCCAACTAGATTAATCTTAAAATAACAGACCTCGTCGGTAAAATAAAGCCTTCGATCTATAACTTTATTACCGACCTTAAACTTTATAAAGATAATATTGAAAGTTTACTCAGATGCACAGAAAGTCTATAGAAAATAAAAAATAAGATCTTCAATATCTTAAAGAATAACAGTTACAAAGTGAAACATAATTTCAGGCACGGTAAAGAAATTCTTACCTCGCTTCTAATAATATTTAATTTGTTGACTCTCACTATATATAGCATTTATTAGTTAATTAAAACACTATCACAGAAAGCGTAAAACAGCTTTAGTACCAAAAATAATCTCTTTATTCATTCCTAATCCACCAGTGTACACCACCTCTTCGTATTCTAGAATACACTCCTCAGGACTATTATATCAGGCGTTTCATCACAATAAATACATAACTTTAGTCTTTATTCTTATTATGTAACCTTAAAAATTATAATTACTATTGTTGACCTTAACTACTAGACCTTCGAGGGTTAAGCAACCGGTTTCTTCAAATTCGGGCCGGTTAAGAGAAAAGAGGTAGGAACGTTCGGTGATCATCGGCCGGAGGTAGATTAGGATATGTTTTTTGAACTTATCAAAATTAATGCGGTTTGAAACCAGGAAACCGGGAGCACCCCTGTCAACGATAGAATTAGTTAAAGCCGGAGCTTTAAAAACGCAGGCTCCGGATCGCTCTAGAAGAGGTAAAAGCTCTATCTCCGTAGCTGGCACCGAACCAAGAAGATGAATATAAGCGGCTCGGGAAAAATGACTTCGGCCTATACCCCGGATACTTAAATAGCCGCTAGCATCTAAATTAATCTCTTTATAATTGCTACCTATAGACCAGGAGGCAGCGGTTTTATAGTGATGATTGACTGCTACATCCAGAAGACCAAGGCGAACATTTCTGAGAGGGAAATAGGCTCTAGTCGTGTCGGCGGCGGAATCAGATTCGCCAATCCCACCCCAGCCGTAGTCAGACAGAAGACGGTCAAGATAGGCGGTAGCCAGTTGTTCTCTCTGGATCACCTGGGCCGCCAGAGCCCGTTCTAAGGCTTGGCTTTTCCGGTAAGCAGTGCTGGGGCGGCGAGCTACAAAATTTTTACGGTGATGACGGAAACTTTCAGGTTTTTTATCCAGGTTGAGAAGTTCAAAAGCTAGATTTAATTCAACAGCTCGATCAGGTATTCCTTTTTTTAGACAACGGCGAACCATATCGGGATGAACAATCTTCTGAAGCGCTCGGTACATAGCTTTGAGTACGGAAAAAAGATCCTTCTCCGATAGAGTCCCCACCATATCTGGGGTTAAGCCAAATACTTCGAAGGGATTTCTCATACAACCCCGTTCGTCGTCAGAATACATGCCCACGGCTTGTGGTAAGCCTATTCAGGGTAGCTTCGTGGCTGCCATGGGGCACGATAGGACTCAGGGTGATGCGGCCGAGCCGAGCATGACCAACATCGGTAGTCGGTTCTTCATCACTGCTTTCAAATCCTTGATTCAGATTGCGCAAACGCCGGTAAAGAACAGAACCATCAGGATGCGGCTCGCCTTCATAAAAGTCTTCATTCGGCGCAAGATGAGGCCTAGCCCAGAACCAGTCATTGCGACTGGTAGAAAGTCGGGCGGGAATATTAAGATTTACGGCTACGCCTTGAGGGATATTCCAAGAACTTATATTGTTCATCACGGCTAGTAGCACATGCGCAGCCACTTTCCAGTCGTAATTGTTAGTTCGCTCCATTGATACGGCTAGGGCTGGGTAGCCGGCCGCGGCCGCTTCCAAAGCTGCGGCTACGGTACCGGAATAATTTATATCGAAACCCAAATTGTAGTCATCGTTAATACCGCTAATTACCATATCTACCGGATTTTTAGCTAAAACGGAGAAGCCTAAGCGGGCGCAATCGGCTGGAGTTCCGTAAACTGCGAATCCCAGAGAGCCATCGGGCATGGCCCAAGGGGCTACCTTAATCGGTTCCCTTAAGGTTACCGATTGGGAAGAAGCGCTGCGCTGATGGTCCGGTGCGCAAACCGTCACCTGGTGCCCTCGATTTTTAAGAGCCGCATAGGCGGTTAAAATACCCTGAGCCGTCAGACCATCGTCATTGGTCAACAAAATATGCAAGAGGTCACCTCTTTAATGATTGAAGACTTTCGGATGATCAAAGTCTGGCAAATAGTAATTTGCTACCTTAAGATCCTGGACGAATGTGTTGAACAGATTACAGTGAACGACCAAATCTACTGTATCTTCATATTTCCGGATACTTAATGGCCTCATTAGATCCGGAAAAATTTTAGAGGCTATCTTTGATTAGATCTTTCGGCTAGTATTGAGCCATCGAGCTAGGGTTCACCGTAAAGCCGAAGGAGTCCGCCAACCAAGGGAGCATGATCGTGTGGTGCGGGCTAAATCGTCCAATAAAACCAGATAGCAGATTAAAAGTTCCCGCTTGACTATGCCGTATGGCCGTCCACCCGCAGGATCCCTCCCACGTAGCGATAAACCTTCATAAGCGCCTGTCGGTTTAATTTGGAGTAATCACCAGATCCCAGAAGTCGTACAACCTAAACATTAGGTTCGTCCAGACTAACCCCAGTCAGAGGCACCATTTTAGCGTCGAGAAGATAGATATCCACCAAACCGTCCATAATATTTAAAGCCATCAGCAAATCATAGCCCCTGGTATTATAACTGATAGAAATGGATAAACCTCACTTTTTAGCGACATTTAAAGTTGATGCGATCTGAGGCACATAGGAAGTAAGGGAAACTAAATTGATATTCAAAGCCCCATTGGCTTCCAGCTCAAGCATGATTTCAAAAAGTTTGTTTATAAAACTTTCCTAACTGACCGAAGCCTAAAATATTTGCCAGTTTTGGTAAAAGACGCAATGTAGAACACAGCGGGTAAAAAAATAATTCCCGATCCGCCTTATATCTCTCCACCGTCGAAAAAGGGTGGCTCTTCACCCGAATGAAAGACAGCGCTAGAAAAGTCGATCTCTCACCCGGGCACAAAATACCCAATTTTACCCTGAGCCCTCTCGATATAACACCTATGACCACAAAGATAATAATTCTGGTCGGGACCAGCCTTAGCAGCGCTACTCATTCTCTCCCCCTAAACTAAAACTTCCGACTGATATCTAACGTTCCCTGTCCTAGTACTTCTTTTTGACCGGTGGAGGCTGGAGCGTAATTTCATTCTCCGAGGGGGGCGGCGTTTTAAGGTCACCCTGGATGAATTAAAAACTATTTTTAAGAATTGATCAATATTCTCAACATCGATAAATTTTATTTTATTGCGAATCTGGGGAGGGATATCTTCAAGATCCTTGAGATTTTGTCGGGGAATAATAACTTTTTTGATACCCGTCCGCAAAGCAGCCAAAGCTTTTTCCTTTAAGCCACCAATGGGCATAATTTGGCCGCGTAAAGTTATTTCGCCAGTCATAGCTACATCTCTGGGTACCGGACGGTTAGTCAGAGCTGAGATTAGGGCGGCCATAAGAGAAACGCCAGCCGAAGGACCTTCTTTGGGTACGGCCCCGGCGGGGACATGGATATGGATGTCTATATCTTCATAAAAAGATGCGGCTAATCCTAGCTCTCTAGCCTGGCTACGGGTATAGGCTAAGGCGGTCTGAGCGCTTTCTTTCATCACCTCACCGAGCTGCCCGGTTAAGGTAAGATTACCCTTACCGCTCATGGTCCGAACCTCAATATACATAATTTCTCCACCAAATTCGGTCCAGGCCAGACCCGTGGCCACTCCTACCTGTCCTTCGATTCGTTCTGGTTCAGGCAGAATTTCAGGTGGCCCCAGATATTTTTGAAGCAAAGACGGGGTAACCCGGTAAGGTCCAGGACGGCCCTCGGCCACCTTTCTGGCAACCTTGCGGCAGATGGCCGCCATTTTTTTATCAAGTCCCCTCAAGCCGGCCTCCTGAGTGTAGGAAGCAATAATATTTTTAAGGGCTGGGTCTGTAAAAAGTAGCTGATTTTTAGTCAGGCCATGGTCAATTACCAGACGAGGCACGAGATGGCGCTTGGCTATTTCAACTTTTTCCTCAGCGGTGTAGCCAGATAGATGGATGATTTCCATACGGTCTTCTAAAGCTTGGGGAATAGGATCTAAAAGATTGGCCGTGGTAATAAACATAACTTTAGATAAATCAAAGGGTAGATTTAGATAGTGATCAGAAAAAGCGTTATTTTGTTCCGGATCCAATACTTCTAACAAAGCGGCAGCCGGGTCACCTCTAAAATCAGCCCCGATCTTATCTACTTCGTCAAGCATAAAGACAGGGTTATTAGAACCGGCCGTTTTGAGTCCCTGAATGATACGGCCGGGAAGGGCCCCGATGTAAGTACGGCGGTGGCCACGAATTTCGGCCTCATCTCTCATACCGCCCAGAGAAAAACGTACGAACTTGCGACCCATGGCTCTGGCTATAGATTGGCCTAAAGATGTTTTTCCCACTCCCGGAGGCCCCACAAAACAGATAATGGAGCCTTTCTGGCGTTTGTGGAGTTTGCGGACGGCTAGGTATTCCAGTATACGGTTCTTGACTTTTTCTAAATTATAGTGGTCAGCGTCCAGAACTTTTTTAGCCTCCGTTAAATCTAGATGGTCCCGAGTGGATACAGACCAAGGTAGATCCAGAATCCAGTCGAGATAGGTACGTATGAGGCTAGATTCGGCGGCATCGGGATGGGTCCATTCCATACGACCCAGTTGTTTTAAAGCCTCGCTACCCACTTCTTTAGGCAGACGAATTTTTTTAATTTTGTCACGATATTCAGTAATTTCGTCATCCCGGGCGCTTTCTTCCCCCAGTTCCCGCTTAATGGCCCGGAGTTGTTCGCGGAGATAATATTCGCGTTGGGATTTGTCCATCTCCTCCCGGGCTTCTGAGTCCAATTTGGCTTGCATAGTGGCCACTTTTAATTCCTGACCCAAAAAGTCACTGACTAATTTTAAGCGCTCTTTAGGATTGGTCGTCTCAAGAACTTTTTGGGCTACTTCTACTTTAACCTTTAGATTGCTAGTTACTAAATCGGCCAGTCGCCCTGGGTCATTAATATTATCGAGTATGGAAACCACCTCGTCGCTTAAAACGTCTTTAAGTGACAGTATTTTTTGGCTCTGCTCACGCACATTCCGCATGAGGGCTTCCAGTTCTATAGACGATTCCGGGATAGGCCATTCAGGCAATGGTTCAATATTAACCTTTATGTAAGGTTCCTGGGCTAGGACAGCCGTGCGACGAGCTCGAATCAGACCCTGAACTAGAACTTTCAAGCGGCCGTCCGGCATCTTGAGCTGGCGCATGATCATGGCCACTGTTCCCACTTGATGGATATCGTCTGGAGTGGGATCATCGCGGGACTGATCTTTCTGAGCGGCAATAAGAACTAGTTTGTTGGTTTCCTGGGCTGCTTCCACCGCCGCCACGGAAATGTCACGGCCGATAAAAAGTGGCAGGATCATATCAGTGAAAATAACTACATCGCGCACGGCCAAAAGAGGCAAGACGCCGGGAATATTGGATTCGTTTTTATAAGTACTCAAGATTACCTCAGGTGGACTGTCCCACAGAGCTGATTTAAGGGAAATGAACCTAACCCTTTCTTATGTCATTTTTATATTACCATAATGGCGTCTAAAATCTCAAACAAAAGAAACAAGCACTTAGGAAGATTGGTCAAAATTAAATTGGCTCAAAAATTGCTTGTTAGTAGTTCATAAATTAAACCGGAAGAGAGTGGATTATAAAAAAATCGGCGCTGCCATTATACTAGATTTGATTACGGTTTACCGATCTAATTTTAGTCTGGCGGCCCTAGCTTCTGAAATCACTCTAGTCGAGCCGATAAATTTTATGGGCTTGAAGAAGTTCGGTCTTAGCTCCAAAACAATTGGCCGTTATCTAGCTTAAAATTTGGAACGGAATCATCTAGCTCTAACTATCAACACTAAGGGATTGGCACGCCTTAGCCAGTACGAGGGTTATAAACTGGTAGCCGTTTATCTTGAGTTTAACCGGCAAACGACACACTACACATTCGTTAGCAGGAAATTAACAATTAGAGTTTTTGTTTACTAAACAAATCTAAAATTATAATTAAAAAGTTATTTTATTATAAAATATTGTAATTAATTATAAAAATAAGCTCATTCATTTTTTCATTAAACTTTTCTAACTGACCAAAAATTTGATCAGCATTTTATGAACTAGATTAACATACTGGGGAGTAAGGAAATCTATTTTAGCAGATTAATAATATAACTATATAAACTTTAGTACTACTAGAAAAGTCAAAAAAAAAGGGTGACGGTATTGATCTTTAACGGACAACACATATTCAGGAAACGATCATGGTCGAAACCGAAGAAGACACACTCATAAATCAACTTAACAGGAAGGTGAAATTTTTATGATCATTTTAATCACCCTTAGCCAGACATAGATCTATTTCCGTCATATCTAAATATTTTTTGTAGCAGAAACTTCGGGTAAAAATACTCAGGGCTAGAGGCTAGAATTAATCTTACTACCCCATTTTTTAAGAGTGTGCGCACCAATATTTTCCCGAAGCTTCATGATAGTAATTTTCAAGGACAAGATGCTTATCAGAATCGGTAGTGAGATAAGTTAATTTATCTTTCAAGCTTTTACCCCCCCCCCGCACCTATTCATTAATCAGGCGTTTCTATACATGCTAATAAAACACTACAGAAAATAGCGCGATAGCATTCTAGCGACATAATCTTTTTTCAAAAATTTTAGGGAGGAATAAATAGGTACCATATGAAATAAATTTCTTGACCAGAACAAAAACCATTTTCGTCCTAGAGGTTATCATCCACCTAGCCGCCTCGACCAAATCAAGAAGTAACAAAAATTTAAGAGAGTAAACATCTGTCTTGAGCCATAGCTAAACAAAATTTAGCAAAAAATCCCAACTATGGCTCTCTGCCGTTCTACCTAAGGATCGCAATTAGGATCTAATATCGCAACCAAATTGATGATAGCATCAATTTAATCCAAAACTATAAACATAAAGTTACCCTCAAGCAACAAGAGCTAGTAAAGATCACTTAAGACCAAAACTTACCTGAGATCTTGATGTGGACGAGCAAACTTACAAAATAGCGCTTCTTCATCTGCAGATAAGCCCTGATCCCAGTGGCGTCCACATTCACATATACTGAAATAATCGGAGTCAAGAAGAACAACCGAGCAAGTCACATCCTAATATTTCTTAGCTTCAAAGAGGTAAAAATAATTGAACTGATTCAAAATCTAACTACTGGTATTTTACGCTTTTTTGGAGGTAGAGAGATATTCCCTAATGTTGATAATAAAAAATAACTTATGCCGCTTAAAAAATTTACTTAAAGAGTCGCTAGGCTGGGACTGATCATCATCGCCGATCTTCATCAATAAGCAGTAAGCATGCAAAAGCAGAGTTTCCCAGAAATCATTGACCCTAATCATATCAACAAAATTTTAAAAATACTCTCTTCAAAAGCGAGCTTACTTATAATTCGAACAAGATGCGTTTTACCGGATTTACCTTAATTAATTGATAATCTAATCTAAAGAAGAACTGTTATTTCCGTTAATTTCCATTTTAGGTAATCCATCGCTTAAATACTCCCACAAATCAGAATTTATTTCTAGAAAATCAGCCGTCACTTCATTCCAAACTTCGTTAAACTTAACAGCCCAGTCAAAAATTATCTGTTTTAAAACTCGTAAAGACTTTTCCACCCGCCTACTTTTTGTAAATAATGTGCATCGATCGTCTGGCAACATCAAGGGCCACTTAGGCATCTTCATCGGTAATGAGCCGCATAACATCGTAAGAGTCTAGGATCAGCTTCTTTCTTTCCTGTAAAGTAAAGAAGGCTTATTCAAATTGCTGCATTCAATATCAACAAAATTACGGTACAAAACCGCCAGGCGGATAGTCTCTCCAGCCTCAGCCAAGCTATCCTATTCAACCTCAAGCTGCAGCTATATCTCAAGCAACTCGCCAACCGACCCAAAAATTTAACTGGAGCAATATTATCTTTTTTTATATACCGGCCCAAAAACTAGCAAGGCTTGTAAAATATAAACGGCTGCATAGCTCCTAACGTTTACGGAAACGGATAGCAATCGGTTAAATAGGCCCGGTCCCTATCAGACAACATAATACGAGTTACCGTCACTGGCGGCTTAGAACTTTTTCTTTAATTTTTCCTTTATTTCTTCGATTAAGTCGGCTCGAGCCACTTATTTCCTCCGTTCCATAGTTAATTTCGATTTTATATCTTTCAACAGGCTAAAGCCACCCCTGGATAAAAAATTCCGGCGATACAACCTTTACAGCTTCGAGATATTGATCAGATATATCAAGATCTCTCTTATTTTATATAATTTATTGTTTTATTTATTCTTTCAATTGCCAGCTGCATAGAACCCTCCACCTAGTCATAGATAAACAGGAAAACATAATAACTATTTACTAACAGCATATAATCGCGCTACCGATCCTCACAAAATAAAATTTTACTAGAATGATATTTATAATCGTCAACCTTAATTACCAGCAGCCAGAGATTTAAAAAAATAAATATTATAATCCTATCTACCCTTCACCCTGACTAACTACCGAAAACGAAAAACTATTTAATCTTTTATCCCTTTTTGGTAATAAAACTATAAATCAAAACCTTTACTTTAACGGCGGGGTCTGTTATTCCAAACTCAATCTAGTTAACTTCCAAAAAATTTTCGTCATAGCGAATTGAAATCCCTTCCAGCCATTTATCCCGATATTATTTTCAACCTTTGCCTGGAATAGGTTTGCACGAAGGTAAGCCATTTAGTTTTACTCTAGAAAGATACTATTGTAAAGTCTTATAACTGGAATGGTTATAGATAAAGATAAATTCAAACCGAAAAATTTTTTCATGGAATAGTTGATAGGCATAAAGATTATCGCTCAAAAAGATATGGTGCAATTCTTTAATTTTTGAAACCTGTTTATCTAGCCAGCGCAAGGTGATTTTCTATTCGCAGACTTGTTTCTTACCCCCGTCTCGCAGAATCATAAATCCTATGATCAATAAAACGACCATGCAATCCTTCCAATAGACTCAATATAAAATGTGTCAAAATAAAAATCTTTAATCGAAGATAGCAAAAAACTTGTTAACAACCTGGTTTCCTGGCTGAATCACTCTAGCATCTTAACCAGGACCAGTTTATAGGTAAATAAAATAATATTCGAAGTCAGGAACAATCTTGAGTAGATAAGCTTATACCCTTTATTAGTCGGAGTTAATTGACAAACCTCTAGTTTCTGATGGCAACTAGAGGATGAAAAGTAAGCGGCCAAACATAACCTTAACCAGAACCTATTTAGGCTAAATCAGCTAAAAAGATTTGCCGACTAACAGCCCCACTTCAAAAATAAAAGAGAGAAATATTTCCTAGCCTGGAACCCAAACATTGTATCAGTTGAACCACATCTCCGAGACTGCACCAACCGTGAGCTAAAGAATAAATTTAATTAATTAGCTAACTTAGACTAGCTTAGCTACAAAATCCAACGATCTGAGTCTAATGAAACTTAATAGATAGCTAATAGGTTGAAATTATTAATTAAATAACTAATAGTTTTAATAAGAGCAGTCTAATTCGATGGAAGCATAATTTAATTATTTTATAAACCCTTTACAAGCTCGCCAAATTGAACCACTTAATAATAGGAAATCGCCGGGCAGGCGGCAGGGACTAGCCCACGCTGCCCACCCGCTTCTATTAATTAAGCGATTTCTTTGTAAGCCCTAGTTTTAGAGCCGCAGATAGGGCAAGTGTCGGGGGCGTGACCTTCGGCCACATGTCCACAGACCGAGCAGATAAATATCTGGGTAGCAGCCTGACCGGGATTAGCTAGAGCTTTTTTAAAAAACTCGGCATGAATTTTTTCCGCTTCGTTGGCCAGAGTCATACTCCGCTCGGCAGTCTTGTCACCCTCAACCTGAGCCGCTTTGATCATGTCAGGATACATATCAGTAAATTCAAAAGTCTCGCCAACAATAGCCTCTTTAAGATTTTCCTCAGTGGCGGCTACAGCTTTCAGAGCCTGGAGATGAGCGTGGGCGTGAACTGTTTCGGCCTCGGCAGCGGCCCGAAAAATACGAGCGGCATAAGGCTTTTTCTCCTGCTCGGCCTTGTGAGCGAAAGCCAGATATTTGCGGTTGGCCTGGGATTCGCCGGCGAAAGCGGCTTTCAAATTTTCAGTTGTTTTAGACATTGTGACCTCCGTACTAAGTTAAAAAGAAAGGACCGGAATGACCCGCTGGCAATAGCTCCCGTTGAGGAGATCCAAAGCTTATGCGCCTCAAGCTGAATCAGCCAGAGGGAACTGTGCAAGTGCGACACTGCCCGATAATCACGGCCGTAGCTAACCAGGGATGACCCAAATCCGCAACCTCCGCGGACCAAGAAAGAGCAACGAAAGCCGGCCATTGAAAATCGGCTACCGCTCCACAAACGAAACAATAAAAATTGTGGTGCAGCCTGAAATCACCATCAAAGCAGGCCGCCCCTCGGGCAGACTTAATTTAAGGACTAGATCATAGTCAACCAAAATTAAGGGCACGGTAAACCGTGTTGCGACCAAAGCCAGGTAAAATAAAAGTAACCTGACGCAAAAGTTGGTCGGCCGTATGATAATAACAACTAGCAACCAGCATTTTATATATAATAAAATGCTATCTGGTGGCCTTAAGGCCCCGGCCCTGATAAAGTTCCTTAAAAAGGCTATATTTTATCTCAGGCCTCATTAAAAATACTAACTTTTATATAAGATAATATCTTATTTCTATATTATTGTCAATAAAAAAGACTATAAAATCTCCTGGTCTAATTACCAGCTAACCAGGTTTAACCCCAATAACCAACAGCCTCAAACTGGAGAAGAAGGCAAATATCTCTAATAAACATAATATAATATTGACATCAACTTTTAAATATATTATTCTAGTACTAGATTCTAGTTAAAACTCATATGGCTAATAAAAAATTTCAAGACAAAGAGCTTTTTGTTAACTTTAACTCGACCGTATAACCATATCTTTTTAACCGACTAAGCTATCGGCATTGTGCCGATCCGTTTGGCGCTAAAACTAAAAAAGCGATTTCACTTTTTATTAACTTCTAACTTTAAGGGGATTTTTAATCTATTTATCTATGGTGATTTAAGTGACATCTACTGATTTTAGTAAAGACGGCATTAATTGGTCCCACAAATCAGTGCCTGGCTTGATTTGCGCCTATGCCCAGCGCCTGACTAATCGCCGCAAACGCCTTGGCTTTTCTCAGCGCGATCTAGCTAAAATGGTTAACGTTTCCGTTAACACCATTCAAAATTATGAATCAGGCTGTCTACCCCGCGGTGAGCATTTCCTAAACCTGGCCCGCTCGTTGTAGTGTTCTCTGGACTGGCTAATCGGTCTCAACACCGAAGGTCTCTCCTGGCCTATCACGGTCAATGACAGCGATAATCTACCGGGATCACCCGGTCAGGAAGAAAACAATACACCCTGTTCTTGGGTCTACCCGGCTTTCCTAGAATCAGAAGTTCCGGATCAAACCGCCCGAACGTCCATTCCGGTGAGCTTTGAGCGCAAGTGGATCACCGCCCTTATCAATAATGTGGACAATGCCCGCCTCATTCTAGCCAAAGGACCGGTAATGCAACCGAACCTTCGCTGACGGCGATCTTTTGCTGGTCAATATCGGCCAACGTCAGATTTACCAAGGCCAGGTCTACATTATCCACCTTGATGGCTATATACTGATAAACCGAGTAGAAATTCGCCCCGGCGGCGTCTACCGTATTGTCAGCGACAACCGAGAAATAGCTCCACCATATGAAATAGCGGCCAATAAAATAAAAATCCTGGGCCAAGTCGTCTGGAGTGCTCGTCTGTTACGCTGAAAATTAACTACTTTAAGACGAAAAAGATGGTAGATCTGACCCTGAAATAGTTGATCCCCCTCTCACTATTTTCAAAAGAATTCCAGCTATCAACTCATGGCTAAATTACAAAAGAAAGATAATACACAATCAAAATGCTTATGGAGAATTTTACTATCTTCGTCTCCAAGACTCGCGCTTCAGTACAGTAACGGTTAAAACCTATTTGATGGCCAAAAGAAAGCGTTCGCATATTTAAAAATCCGTAGTTCAGACAAACACTTTTTCAAAGTCCATAGTATTAGCTAGATTAATTTACTTAATCTACCCAATTATTTGTTTTATTTATTCCCCGAAATCAACGTTAAACAAAAAAGCTATCCCAACGAATTGAGGGGGATTACCGATAAATTTAACCCTGTTAGTGAAAGAAGATACTAATAGTCCATAGATATAAGACTGGTTTAATTTAAATAGTACCTAAATAAGCCGGCGATAACCACCGAGTCGATATCTTCTACCGCCAGACTGAACTAAACTAATAAAGATTCGATTCAAACCCAAACAGCCGCCTTAATCAGTTGAACCTAGCGAATATCTTTCTGGATTAACTGGATTAAGTAGATTTCATCAGCTACATAAAAACCAGCTCGCCGTTAATATTGCGCATATATTTTTTCAATATATTGTTAAAGGCACCCTATTCAACAAACGTCAGTTGACCGTTCAGCCCGATAACGTCGCCTCTCAATGGCGACCAAATGATCTTCCTTAGCTAGAACCATTCCACTATTAGTACTGATATTAACAAAACCCATTGTATCCCACACCCGATTCAGTCCGGAGACCAAGAACCGGAAATTATATCTAACCCGATAAAAGCGAAGATGACCGGCGGCAAATATATTTTACCAAAAACAAAAGGCTAAGGCCGAGTAGAATAATAATGTATTTGCAAACAAAAGATTCCGAAGTATAGGACTAATACCCCAGAGAGAACGGATCTATACTGCAAGCTAGATACAACATCACAGTGTTCCCACTAAAAATCACTTTGTAAATATTCTCTTTAGAGATAAGCCTCCACCTACGTTAACTTATTTAACATCGCCCAGAAAAGCTCAATAAAAGCTGTTTAAAGCAGTCCAGCTTCGAACCTTTGGAGGCAAAATTGATACTCCCTAAAACATCCTACGCATAAATGGTTTATAGATTTAGACCGAATCAAAGGCCAGCAGAGCACCCGTCTTAAGACCGATCAGAAATATAAAGCAATCATACTGATATCAACCACTAGGTAATATCCCGGGTATCCCTGGCTTCCCTTCTCAGTTTAGTCTCACCACTATAGATCAGAGTTTCATAGCAGTTAAATAGTTTGGAGATAAAGGGCTTCTTCATAAGGTTCAGACTAAGCCCCTACATCAGAATTTTTAAAGAATTATTTAGACTATTTTACCGTCCACTATAACAACCACATCGCCGTAGACTTTGACCTGGCAAACCAGAATAAATAAATTTATTCAGTACTAAAGAGTTTGTGACCAGCCGTTATTTTTAAAGAAAAAAATTGCTCCGGATCAAGCGAGCTTACTTTGCACTTTTCGCAGCTATCGTTCGCTTCGCAAAAAGATTCAATCGATACCCCAACCAATCTAGCCGCCCCTAGAATAATAGTTTATATTTTAACTATGATAGTAATATTCCCCTAAATAAATTAGATAACTAGCCTTTTTTAACTATTATTAACAACCTAAGTAAACGAGATAATATTTTTAAAGGATATAAAAGTACTGAAGCCGCACGTAAGAGCTAGAATATCGATGTTTTGATCTAACAGGGTACTAACTTCCGAAAAAAACGCTTTCAAAACTGCCGGATTCTAATAAACAAGAAATTAAATTGCCTATCATCATCAGGGAAACTATATAGCCTTTTAATTACTTTAAACTGACAAAAGTATCCAGGCTCAGGGCGTCGCTCTCCAACTTAGCCAACTCTTCATTCACGTCATAACATCAACACAAGTATAAAATATGACTGGTAATCTCATCTCATAAATCGCTTCGATTACCTTGTTAAGGTTCTCCTTTTATTCCTCAGTTCGCTTTAGCGCTGTCCGATTATAACCGATAATAAATCTCAAATAAGCGATATACTGCCATTATACTTGTCATGTCCACAATTGAGCACAACCCAGTTGACGACAGGATAGCTGATAGTAAGATGTCCGCCCCCGAGATTATAGGTAAATTAGCCTTTAAAACTACCGCCTATAATAAAGGCTAGACTAAAATAATCTTGATAACTAAGATCACTCTTGCGCGGAAAGTATTCTAAAAAGAAAAATAAATTTATTTTCTTGACTTTATTGACCTAACGATTTTATACTTTCAAAAAATGCCGAAACCAATATTAATAATACAGACAGGAAACATTCCCCAAATTATTAGTGGAATTGATACCTTCGACGCAATTTTTCTTAACATGGCCAATTACCACAACATTGAAACAGTAGTTCGGCATGTTATGTTTGAATCTATGCCGAGAAGCGCCTCTACGTTTTCCGGCGTTATAGTTACCGGTTCCACGGCTATGGTCACCGACCGGAAGCCCTGGAGCGAAAATTGTGCCGCTTGGCTTAGGACCGCAATTGAAACCGAAACATCAGTACTGGGAATATGCTTCGGACACCAGTTAATTGCCCAAGCCTTTGGGGGCCAAGTTATCTATCACCCCCAGGGACTGGAACTTGGCACCCACGAGGTTAATCTAAATCCAAAGACTAATTGCTACGACCTATTTACCAACCTCCCGGCCGCATTCAAAGCCAACATGGCCCACAGCCAGACGGTACTAGTCCCCCCGATTCAAGCCGTCACAGTCGCCGCTTCCGACCATGACCCGCACCAAATTCTTATGTATGGCTCCAAAACAGCCACTTTTCAATTCCACCCTGAATTTAACGGCGCCATAATGAAAACATATATTCATTCAACCACATCCGAGCTAAAAACAGTCAGCGATCAAGCTATCAAATGGGGTCTACCAATAGAAGATACTCCTGTTGCGGCTTCACTGCTACAACGGTTTATTAATAACCTAAACTACTAATTAACATAACCATATTTTAACAAAAATTTCTTAATTTTAACTGATTACTGACTGATCCCCTAATATAAATTAATCTACAAACTTCCAATCCTTTTGCTGTTTCTTAAACCTATTTTCTCAGAAGAAATCTGCAACTGATTACTACCTAATCCACCTTTTATCTTTAAATACGTAAGTGCTACTTCAGAATGAATTATGGTTTTTTTGGGATTAAAATACTATAATCCTTCCAACCCTGAATTTTATTAGACTATTCAAGTTTTAAATTAAACTAAACCAAGACTAATTCGCCAAATTATCGGGTGACATTATTTTTAAAGACATAAGCCTATAAACCAAAGTATTCTCACTAGTTTCGAACATGATAATCATCTCTTTTATGGCCCTAACTATGGTTGTTTCCAACAAACTATTTGAAGTATCTAAAAATAACATCTTTAACCTGGCCCAGGAAATAACGGACAGCTACAAAAATAAAATCAGAGTAGAACCGCAAAGCGCCCGAGTAACCTCAAAAATACTGGCTTCGGCCTTTGAGTCCCTGAAGGATAGCAATCTCAATGAGCGCAAAAAAAATAACATCTTGAAACGTACCCTAGCCAAAAAGGAATATATCTCCCCCTTTTACATTACCTATGAACCCAATGCTCTGAACGAAAAAGATAAAAACTTTGTCGGAGAAAAGCCGGAGTACGACAAAACGAACTATTATTCTCCTTATTAGAATAAACTCGGCCATAACATCGACGTGTAACCTTTATAAAATATTGATATTACCGACTGCTACTATGTCCCCAAAGATAGCAGAAATAAATATATTACTAACTCTTATGGCTATGAGATACGGAGATAGCTGATGATGCTATAAAGCATTATCCTCCCGTATCAGGACTACACGCTCAGCGAGTAGTCTACTAATCCCTATAAGGAGTTAGTACGGTATCGCCTGAAGATGTATTGAATAGTTTACTAAGTACATTATGTTCATAAACTTACCCCCAAAGAGGCTATTTCTTTTTACCTTTGTTCACCAACCTCACCTGTAAACGAGTTAACATATTCTTTCACCATCAGCTAGTCCACTGTTAGATCTTCCCATAATTGCTTCCTAATATATTCCACTATCCTTTTTGCATTCTCACCTAACGTATCCATATAGTACCCACAACACCAGAGGTACCTGCTGCCATACTTATACTTCAGACTAACATGCCTATCAAATATCACCAATGAGCTTTACCCTTCAAATAATTCATTATTTTCGATACGCTATACTTCAGTGGTATTCTCATAAACATGTGGATATAATTAGAATAACACTTAGCCTCTATTATTTCTAAACCTTACCTTTCAAATAATTCATACAATATTTTACCCATATCGGTCTCAACCTTCCTCTAGATTACTTACCTACGATACTTAACTACAAATACTATATGCTATTTACATTCCCATCTCGTATGTACTAAGCTACTCTCATCCAATTGAGCAGCCTCCTTATGTTTTCTTGATGCAATTAGCAAACCTTCATCATTTTAAAATTCAGATGCTACTTCAGTTTAGAGCTAAAATTAAAAAACGCCTACGTCAGCACATATTCATCAGGAGTAATTTAATTTTTTTAATTTTCTAATAACGTTATTTTTTTATACTTAATAATACGTAATTATAATATTAGTCCATTAAGACAAATTCTTTTACTCACCAAATATATTAGTTAATCTTCAAAAATACTGGTCAATTTTTTGGTTAGTTAGAAAAAATTAACAAAAAAAATCCCCTTATTTTTATAAATAATTATAATATTTTATAATAAAATACTCTTTTAGGTATGACTTTAGATTTATTTGATTAGTATAAAAGTCCAATAATTAAATTTCTCCTGTCGAGTGTATATATCAGCACAGCTGGTACTTTTTTCAAGCTTAAATACACAACAGTTTTACTTTACTTTCAGAGTCTGCCCGAGACGCAAACTGTTGCTAGTCAAACCATTTAGCTGTTTCAACTGCTCCATCGAGATTTTGTTGCGCCTAGCAATGCTGTAAAGAGTGTCGCCATCCGTAACTTGATAGACGCCACCGCCGGTGACGGTTAGTTTCTGGCCTTGGCGAATATTGGTGTCTTTAAGATGGTTTAAAACCATCAACTCTTGAACCGTTAAATCATATTTCATAGCAATATCACCCAGAGTTTCGCCAGAGGCTACCGGGTGAATTTTAGGCAAAGCCAAGGCAGTTGGTTTAACCACGACTGAAGATTCTAGCTTAGCTGGAGCCGAGGCGCGGGCCACTAATCTAGCCCGAGGAGGGGTTACCGGAACTGAAGCGCCGGAGACTTTAAGTTTCTGGCCGACACGAAGGCTGGATCCTTTAAGACCGTTTAAAGTTATTAATTCCCCGACAGTCAACCCATATTTCATGGCAATACCGCCTAGAACCTCACCGGAGGCCACCAAGTGAGTTTTAGGTAAAGCCTGAGCCGTCGATTCGACCACGACTGAGGACACTGGCTTAGCCGGAGCCGGGACGAGAGCCGCTGATGTGACTGAGGGAGAAATTGCCGGAGTTGAAATATTAGAAACCTTAAGTTTCTGACCAACACGGAGGCTGAGACCCTTAAGATCATTTAAAGCCATTAGTTTACTAACGGTCAACCCATATTTCATGGCGATGCCGCCCAAAGTCTCACCGGAAACCACCGAATGAATTTTCATCGGAACCAGGGCCGCTGATCTAGCCAAACTTGAGGATACTAGCTTAGCCGAAGCTGGGGCGGAAGCCACCGATCCAGCCGAAGGAAAGGTTACCGAAGCTGAAGCGTGGGAAACCTTAAGTTTCTGGCTGACGCGGAGACTAGAGTCTTTAAGATCGTTTAAAAGCATCAGTTCTCCAACAGTGAGCCCATATTTCATAGCAATGCCGCCTAAAGTCTCGCCTGAAGTCACTGAATGAATTTTTACAGCAATCGGAGCCGCTGATTTAGCCACGGTCCGGCCTACCGCCCCGCCGGAAGTGGAAGCTGAGCCGCCGGGAACCTTAAGTTTCTGGCCGATATAGATATTAACATCTTTAAGATTATTTACAGCCAACAGTTCTTTAATCGTTAACCCATATTTTATAGCAATACCGCCCAAAGTTTCACCAGAAGTTACCGAGTGAATTTTAGATGGAACCGAGGCGTCGGGTCCGGCTAGGATTAAAGCCGAAGGAGATGCCGTAGATCTGGCTAAGGCCGGTACAGTCGATCTGACCGAAGTCTGCACATCAGGCTGGATTAAAGCCCGGTTAGTTGACAGGTTAGAGGCGATTTCTGGGTTCCACTGAACCTGTGAAGTAATAGAAGCCCCAGGCCAAGGTACTGGAGGAGCAATGGCCGCAACCAGAGCCAGACCCTGACCAGCCCGATTATAGCCTTTAATAAAGTTTTCCTGACTACCAGCGGGCAGGCGTAGAATGAAGCCGGGCCTCTGGGGCGGAGTAGATTTTTTCTTAAGCTGTGGGTTTAATTCCTGCAGACGTTCGACAGTAATTCCAGCATATTGAGCCGCCTTTTCTAGAGTAATAGCCTGGGGCAGACTAACCTCGTCCCACTTATCAGGAGGCTGCATTTCAATATTTAGACCATAGGCTGATGGATCTTTAGCAATAAAAGTGGCAGCTAGGAAACTAGGCACATAAAGTTTAGTTTCATCGGCCAAGTGGCCGCCAACGCTGGACATATCCCAAAAGTTGCTAACACCGTAATTCTGAATACCCTGAATGATCTTGCCTTCGCCACTATTGTAGGCGGCAATAGCCATAGGCCAAGAACCGAAAGTATCGTGAAGAGCGGTCAGGTAGTCAGCGGCCGCATAGGTGGATTTAACCGGATCTCGCCTTTCATCTACCCATTCATTAATTTCCAAACCATAACGACTACCGGTGCTGCTTATGAATTGCCATGGACCCACCGCCGAAGCGGGAGAGGTAGCGGTGTTGTTGAAGCCGCTTTCAATCAGAGCCAGATAAACCAGGTCTTCCGGTAGACCCTTCTGACGAAAAATAGCCTTCATAAGAGGTATATATTTAGAACCCCGGTTAAGCCCCCGCCTGATGAAGCCCCGGTCTTCATTCAAAAAACGGTTTATATTCAAAAGCACCTGGCGGTTCAACTCCAGAGGTACACCTTCCATGCCACCTAGAGCTTCCACCTCCTGATTAATCATTTCGTGAAGCCGACCTTCAAACTGGGGCCCCAGGGTATAATTTCGTTTGCCTCCGATCCCACCCTCCTGGGCTACGGTTACCGCCGAGCGACCGATAGTAGAATTTAAGCCCCCCCCCCCACAGGCCGTAAAAATAGTAAGCCCCCCAAAAAAAGCAAGAACCAGGTAAAAGCGGTATAGATAATTAGTTAAACACATTGTCTTTCCCATGAGCTGAAATTCTAGATTCTTTGTTTTTACCAGAAAAGCATCCTCCCGACAAGGGTCGAGAGACATAAAAAAATATTCACTCTTAGTTCTTTAAGTCAGACGATATTTTCGAGCTTACAACACCGACGTTACCGCCATTCTATTCTCCCGCGCCTAGCCCAGGGCTAAGTTAAGATTAAGCCGCCACAATTAAGTATTCAATTAAAATTATCTTAAGAGTAAAAAAGACGATATCATCAGGAATATTTTAAGGTTTAATTCGATCTCGGCTCCAAGCGGTAGCAGTTTAAAAAGTGAAGATAATTTTGTTAGAAAAACAATTTATAATTTAATCTATTTTTTATTTATATTAAATTTGGTAATAGTCGCTTTGTTTAGCTAACTTAAGAAAACTGATGATATTTAGTTAAAGATATTTTAATTAAGGTTTAGATTCAGTTTGCAAATATTTCCCAGGCCAGCCAACGTCACTTAACATTTTCTAGTCGCCCCGTAACTTGGCATAGTTATTGTTCTCTCTCCCTTCCCTTTCTCTGAATAAACTCACATCTAGCCACCCTCATCCGCGCATAAGGTTAATTAATCTTTCTACCAAATCGGTTGCTATATTTTTGCTATTTTTTCTTTCGGACCACCCTTTTTCTTCCCCACCCATCATTCCCGTTAGCAGATGCCTCACCATGAGGCCCAAAGTTTAAAGTTCAGCCTAATTTAGCTTTTACCCCTTCTCATAAAAGAATAAGAAAGAGGTAAATTATAAAAATTTCCCGCTCAAGCGTTGTCCTGAGCCTATTTCTAACCGTCCTATTCATTCTATCCTGAGAACCCAAGCCAGCAATCTTCTAGTTCTACGCCCGCTTCGCTGGGCGATTTAAGCGATCTAGGGAGTGAATTAACCAACCTTTACCCGGCTAAACCGCCGGTGCGGCCCCGACGCGTCTAACGCAAGTAAAAACGAAGCCGACAAAAGACGGTTTCCCCTCAGACTCGTTACCCCGACAAAAGCCGGAATTAATTTCTAGAGAAGATTAATTTTAGCTTCAATTGAAATAACGAACTGATGGCTTCCGCTTTTGCTTTCGCTGCGACTCCAATGGTATCGGCGGAGACCTCGGTTTTAAACCAAGATTTTAGACTTCTGGGTCTGCTAGAGGTGAGCAGACCTGCTGGTGAAAGCAACAAACTTTTAATTTTTGGCTGGTACGTATAAACTATAGTCCTAACCTCTATGTTTACAACCGGAAGCTTAATGATTCGTATGGCCGTCAATCATCTAATTTAGGTTAGTTTAACCCCGCCAACCTCAGCAATCGTCTATTGCAGCAGACAGTTTCGGAGCGGGAAACGGGGCGATTATTTCCTGGCTGAAACTTAACTGAGGAGTTACAGGAAAATCTGACTGAATTTAAGCCTGAACCTGAGAAAATACATTACCAGCTCTAGAGATTTTCTGTTGCCCCTGTATAATATGGAAAGCATAACAGTGTTTAATTAATTGAGATTACGCACTATAAGCGGAAACAAAATAATCGAAAAATTTAGGCTAGGTTAGCGTTTCTCTTTTAATAAGGATTTGACATTTAGATATAGCGATTTTTTGGATTATACCTTTACGCGTTCTCACAACCGTAGGAATGTTAGTGTAGAAAGTTGGTGTAACTAGTTGCGTCTAACGGCGAACCATTACACGCCGTTGTCTGACCAAAAGGATTCCAGATGCTACGATCCGACAATAATAGAGAAAAAACGTCGAAGGGCTAGGGTACCCGGCTAACTGGTTATCCATCATTTTACTAGATCCTGACGGTTAAGATAAACTTTGAATAATGATACGTAGATAATATCGGTGCTTTTGGTCGAATTAAATATTTGAATAATAGCTCAAACGTTTGGAGCGCAGGTCTGGAATAAACACCTGTACCGATGTTTTCGATGGATTTAGATCAATATTACAGCAGTAACCTTAATAAGATTCAAGTTAATCTATTTTAAGTTATTATTTTAATATGCCGTTGAAAGATCAACTGCGTTTGGAAACGATGGCTGAAATGCAGACAATGAAGGATTCTCAACACAATTTTGTAAATTAACAAAATAAAATGATTTTGAAACCCTAAGCTAAGGCTGCTTCTGGGAACAATAATAAACAATACAATTTAAGTTTTACAACGATTGTTTTTAGAACGGAAACGGTTAGATTAATATTTAACGCTATCTTACAACTAAAGGAGACGGTGAAGAATATTATACCAAGGTGCCGGTAAACTTCAGTCTTTCCGGTGATAATAACGACATGTCTTTACCTAGCAGTGACACAGCCGTGGCTGATGCTACCAGTCGAGCGACGATTAGTCTAAATAGTACGACCAGTGGTAATTAGATAGTTTTAGGGCTATAACTAGTGCATAGACAGCTAGCGTGCCGGTGAGCACAGGTAGTTTTCTAGCGGTTACATAGACCAATATCTTGACAAATTTTGTTACGGTAGAGACTAATCTTTATAATACAACCAAATTTAAAGCTATTTTCTTTAAAATTGGTGTTGTTCAATCCTTGGCTGAGAGACTATTAGAATTATCGGTAGTTAGTGTGAGCTAAACTTTAGAGTTTTTATGAAATAGAGCAACTACAAAAAGATATCGCTGATGATCTTACTTAAGGTAACAGCATCATAAAGATACCTAGGGCTGTAAGTACGATAGATATAAGAGTTAGAGATGGAAGCCAAGTATCTGCTAGTTCTGTAATTGAGATGACGGATATGGTAAGTTCGCATAAGTTAGCAGCAAGGACTACGGTTTATCAAACCAAATAAAGATATTGTGTACCAACAAATTAAACTAGTTATCAACCTCCGGCGGCTTACCGAATATCGTGAAGCTACCTACTATTGCAACCGTTATGGAGAAATTTATCTTAGATAGATACCATCTGAAATCATTATAAATGGGTTCATAGGCCTGAATTTAGTTACTTGCCTAGCTTTTTTAAAAAGCAAGGCCAATACTTTACACTCGCCTTTACAGTCTCTTATAGCTAAAGTATTAGGATACCCTATTAACCATTAAGAAATAGCAAATACCTTAAAAAGCTTCCACTACTTTAAAGATCTCTTATGGAGAGACCTTGAATGCTCCGCTCGAGTAACCCTTGTTAAATATAGACGAGACTAAACCAAAAAAAATAGTTACTATTTTTAAACCTGGATTTTCCGGGCCGTTTTCTTCGGATGTTTAGAATATTAGCCCATCGGTCGCCAAAAGTTCTCCAATTAATTTTAGGGAAATATTTTGACAGATGTGACGCCTATTTCGATTTTATTATAGATTCAGAGCGGAAGCCGATGCAACTATCCACGATAAATTACAAAAATACGGAAACCGTTTACGAAGCGAGATCCTCAAAACCCCAGCGATAAAAGAAATTGAAAACTCGGCTAAGCATTCCCGCAAAGATAGTAATTAATATCTGCGCTTTATCGCTAACTTAAAAATTAAGCCTACCAATACCGAGCAAACTACCTATTCTTTAGTTCTGAATAGGGCTGTCACTCAGGAAACCCGTTCCGAAACCAGACGTAACTAGTCAGAACGATCTAAATATCTAATATTACTTGAACTATAGCTGCAAAAAATACATCCCGTGAACGGTTACCTCTATTGTGATTGAAGATACTACCACAGCCTATCGATAGAAACATTTGGTCTACGAAATAGTCTACAAACCACTCATAGGAAAACATCTGAAACTATAAAAAGTACCGGCCTGTATCTTAACGGATTTCTTATATTGAATAACATGCATTATATCTGTGAGAAGGTCAGTGATTATGTTTTGTCTCTGTTTATTAACGAGAATTTAGATTATGTATTTTATAATAATGGTGAAGATTTTATTTTCAAAAACTTGGAAGTTTACATATCCGTCTCCACACCAGATTCCTTTTGATAACTTAAAAAAAATTAATCACACATTCATTAGGAACAATTTCATTTTTTTAGTTTTTCTAGTGGTAATAATTTTTTGTAATAATATTATATAATTATAATATTAATCAACTAAAATAGTTTTCTCTGTTCCTTATTATGTTGGTCAAACTTCCAAAATATTAATTAAAAAATTAGTTATTTAAAAAAATTAATAAAAATACTTATCATGTTTCTATAATAATTACAATAATTACAATAAAATACTTTCTTAGCTACAATTTTAGGTTCGTTTAGTAAGCAAAAAGTCTCATCATAAAATTCCTACTAGTGAATATGTAATTTACCTTCCCTCAATTTTGTTCTTCTCTTATCAGCTACCCGTAGAGTTAGTGATAATTTTTAAAATTTAGCGTAACCAATCTAGTAATGATAAACAGGAAAGAATAGCTGAGATTGAGCACGAAACCAGAGGTCGTCCATTTTTTTGCCATAGCTTGTTTGTCAAATTCTATATCTAACATCTACTTAATATCAATCTCTATTTTTCTCATGCAGGGTTCTTCATTTCTAACCCATAAGCGCACTCTTTAAAGACTACATTATCGTTCTAATTTACAAACTTTTTTCAAAACATACAAATTTATTTAAATAACTACATCCGCTCGATACTGGATGGATTTCTAACTGACTATTTTAACTCAGTCCCTTTTAATTCAGTTTTTTTAAATTCTTTCTGACTTGCGTCTGATAAATACCCTGAAACTATTTAGACAATTTAGTACTAGAATTTTAATTGCTTTAGACGAATCTGAATATTTCAGTTCCTATAAAACACATTGTCAGAATTACTCCACCAGAAAGTATTCCAACGAAAGCATAGAGTATTTTCACAGATTTTTAAAGACCGCTATTATCGCACCGGACTAAAATACAGCTCTATACCAGACCCCAGAATTTATAATCCCACAAAATGGGGACAAGAAACAAAACTGCAATTAGAAAGCTACCTCGAGCTAGCTAAATAAGCAATCTTCAAAGATCAAAGAACTATGCCCTATCTTTTTGAGTGACGATCTTTAGACCTACCAGCCGCTCTACGAAAAAATTCTACAGTCTGAATTCAGCTTTATCTTTACCTGTAACCCTTCTAATTATAAGACTCTACAATAATATTTTTCTAGAGTTAAACTGGACAATTTAACTTTGTGCAGATCTATTCCAAACAAAAACTAAAGAGAATATCGGTATAAATGGCCGAAAGAAGTTCCAATTCACAATAACGAAAATTTTTTAAAGGTCATCTAGATCCATCTTTAAATAACAGACCCCGCCGGCAAAATAAAACCTTCGACCTATAACCTCATTACTAACCTTAACTCTTCTAAAGACAACATTAAAATCTTGCCTGAATATGGCAAAAATCGTTGAGAAATAGAAAATAAGATTTTCAATATCTTAAAAAATAACGAACCAGTGTGGAACATAATTTTGGATACGGAAAAGAAACTTTCACCATGCTTCTGTTAGCATTTAATTCATTAGTCTTCATCATGCACAGCGTTTGCCGGTTAACCGAAATACTATAATAGAAAGCATAAAACAGCTTTAGTGCTAAAAATTATCTCCTCATTCATCTTTAGTTCACCAGCACGTATCACATCTTCATCTCCTGGAATGCGCTTTCCGGGATTATCATATCAGGCGTTTCACCACCATAAATACACTAATTCAGCCTTCATTATTATTATATAATTCTAAAATAAAACTTACTTAACAGTAGTTATAACAGCTCATAAATATAGTAGATCCCTTAAACGCAATAACTAAAAAGATCTAAAGTGAGGTGCCCTTGATATTGAACGGGTTGCCTTTACCAAGTTTAGAAATGCTCTTATAAGAAAAGGCGATTACCAGAAAACAAAATTTTGAAATACATCTAGCTCTGGCCCTATCAGAGCTAAGCTAAGCCGGAACAGGAGTTGGCCGTTCATAAATAATAGTGAACCGGAATTATAGCTAAATTTATAATCCTAGTTTCACCTAAATATAATATATTATCATAACTGACCACCTTAAACCAATGAAGTCATACCCCGTTAAAGACCCATAAAACGCAGCACTAGATTAGCAGAACCACTAGCATCTGCCCAAAATCTTTCAGCAACCCACAGGAACCATTACTCTAGCTCTTTTAACGAAAGGTCTAGGCTAGATAATTGTTACCAACTTCACCGGGGAAAGCGCTATCAACCAACCGTCAAACAACTTCAAAAACTTCACATGAGCTTAGATAGTTTAGATCTTTCTAGTTCTAGCCTAGGAAATGAAGTTCATTATTCACTCGGCCAAAGATAACTTAAATGAAAGATTGAACGATCTAGGCCGCCAAGTCACTCACTGGCGGAACTAATTTGGAACGAAAGAAAAGAACCCTAACTAATAATTTTAGCACTCAGTCAAGCTAGGTTCTAACCATACTCTATATTCAAGCACGGCTAGTTTAAAAATAACGCCTAAAGTTCAAGAACTAAGAGTGATTATTTCTTTGTATACCTTCCTCTCGACTCACTCCCGGGCCAATAATAAGACTATGAGGACCATCGGTAGGTCTCAGACTGATTCGTAGGCTGATCCGATCCATGAGAACACTAACGTGAGAAATAATACCGATGAGTTTACCCTGGTGGCGAAGAGCGGCCAGAGCGCTGAGGGCCGTTTCTAAAGTCTCTTCGTCAAGAGTACTAAAACCCTCATCCAAAAAAAGGGAATCAACGCGGACTTTCTGGCTGGACATCTGGGCCAACCCCAAAGCTAGAGCCAAGCTAACGAGAAAGCTTTCGCCGCCGGAAAGATTTTTAGTCGAGCGGACTTCGCCAGCCTGATAATTATCGATAACACTTAAATTTAGCCCCACTCCTTCTTCCCGAGTTAAAATGTAACGATCACTTAAGACGACCAGTTGCTGATTAGCCTGTTGAAGCAGAGTTTCAAAAGTAATGGATTGAGCGAAATTACGAAATTTTTTACCATCAGCCGAACCAATGAGTTCATGCAAGCCGTCCCAAGGACGGACTTCGCACTTCTGAGCCAAGAGAGCCTCGTGAAGCTCATGGCACTTCAAGGCGTTCTTTTGCAAATCCTTTAAGGTTTGCTCAACAACACCCAGACGCTCTGAAAGCGCCTGGCGGTCGGAAGTCCGGGTCGTAATTAAGGCCTCTAATTCCCCAGCCGACCGAGTGGTTAAATTTTTGGCCCGTTCAGTTAATAGGCAGACAGTATTTTCTTTTTGTCGGACGTTTAGAACAGTTTCTTCCCCTGTCAGGTTCCGAGCTAGAGCATCCAAAACCAAGCGTTCTTTTTCCGGGATCCGGGCCCGCTCAAAGGTGCTTTCATCCACAAAGCCAGCCGCCGCCAAGGCAGCAAAAAATTTTTCCTGCTGAGCAGCCATAGCCCAACCTAGAGCTTCAAAGCGTTCTAGGTCAGCAACCCGGGTTTTTATTTCCTGCTCCAAAGCAGCTTCATCGGCAACCAGTTCTTCGGCCCGGCAAATTAAACTTTCCAAGCGGCCGACTTCATCCCGCAATCGCGTTAAGTAATCCCGAATGAACTCAGCTAGTGGCACCCCCGATGGTAAGGTAAGATTTAAAACTTTTAAGCGAACGACTCTTATTTTCGCTAAGCGCTTTTCCGCCCGGATCAGAGCCTGAGCGGCTTCAACCTCGTCTTTGGTACGCTGCTTCAAGGCGGCTTCAAGTTTACCCAATTCATTGAGGCTTTTCTGCCGTACCTTAAGCTCGGTCTTGTTTTTGACTATATCGGCTTCGGTCACTTCAACCGAAAGAGTCCTGCAAGGATCGGCATAAGGATGTTCAAGGGCGCCGCAGAGGCGGCAAGGTTCCCCGGGGCTAAGATATCGTCGCCATTCGTCAAAATTTCGCAACTCTATCTGCAGATTCCAGCGAGCGTTCAGATGCTCAGTTTCCCTCTCCAAAGTGGCCAAGCGTTCACTTTCCAAAGTTTTTTTTCCAACAGCTACTTCCAGTTCGTTAGCTGTTTCACGCCCGCGCCTCTCAAGCACTCCAGCCTCTTGAAGTAAACGTTCACTTTCCGCTAGTTCCCACACCAGATTTTCAACCTCGATCAAGCGTCGATGGAGAAGCGAACCTTCCGCTCGTAGTTCAGTTAGTCCGCGTCCGGCCAAAAATTCCGAAAGCTGACGTCGACCTTCAACTAATTCCAAATCCAGAGCGACAATCCTAGCACGGGCCGAAACCACAATAGATTGATAATCAGTTAAAGAAAAAGATCGACAGGAGCCGACTACCTCCCCATCCGAGAACAGAGCGCGGGCAGCCTCCCAAAGCTGCCGCCGCATAAGACCTCTTTCACCGTGAAGCACACCCAGGGACAGAGTCAGGTTAGCCGCTTTGAGACGAGCTAACCCCGAAGCTAATTTTTTCCGCCGGTCGACCAGAAACCGCTCTTGCTCAACTAAATTGCAGCGAATGTCTTCCAGTTTAGCAATATTTTTAAGCCACCCCGCGGCTAAGTTCAGATCGACTAGTTCCCGATCCAGAGCAGAGGCCCGGGTTTTAAGTTCCTGGATTTCAAGTTGCAAGGCGTGTTCATCAGCCACCGAGTCAATCAAAGCTGCCGCCTCTTTTTCCAGATCTTCTAATTTCCAACGTTCGGCGACCCAGCGTTTATAAGCCAGGTTGGAGAGGCGACTATAGAGTTCAGCCCCAGTGATCTGTTCTAATAAAGCAGCCCGATCATCGGCGGAGGCGACCAGAAAGGCAGCAAAAGACCCCTGAGCTAGCATCATAGATCGGGTAAATTGAGTAAAGGTCATACCGGTTATTTTTTCCACGGCCGCTAGAGTTCTTGAAAGTGAAGCTTCCAGAACCCGGTCCGTATGATCATCCATAATTTCATGCCTAGGATTCTGAAATTCCCCAGCCGCTGTCCGTCGGGCCCGCCGCTGGGCCCAATAAACACGAAAGCGACCAGCTGGAGTTTCAAAAGTTAGTTCAGCTACACAATCAACTTGTCCCCGCGTCATAATCTCATTGGTACTTTTGTTAATCCGGGCTAAACGAGGAGTACGGCCGTAAAGAGCTAAACAGATAGCATCTAAAATGGTGGTTTTGCCAACCCCGGTAGGGCCAGTTATAACGAAGAGACCGTTATTCTGAAATTCCGGGTGGGTAAAGTCGAGGTTAAAGCCCCCGGCCAGAGAACCAAGATTTTTGAGATGCAGTTTAAGTACGCGCAACCTAAAAACCCCCCTTCTCATCATTTTCCAGACTAAGAATCCGCAGCAATTCGCAATAGGCGGCCCAAAGTTCCGGGCGGCTGTTTTCCGGCACCCGAGCTATTTCCAAGCAGTAACGAAAAATCTCGCCGGGGGTTAATACATCCAGAAGATCACCGGAGAGGGCCGAAGCCCTCAAAGTACCAGCCAAGCGATTATTTCTGATGCATAAAATATCCAGCTCCGAATCAGCGGTCAGCTCGCCCAGTCTAGCCCGTAAATCGCCAATTATTTCCGCCCCAGTATATTCAATTTCCAACCAAGCTGGGGTTCTAGCCTGCCGCAGTTTTTCCAAAGCAGCCTCAAGCTCGCTCATATCCCCGCTCAAACGGTACAGAGTTTGAAAAATCGGTACTTCAAGAGTACTAATGGTGGGAGTAGCCAAACTCGGATGAAAGTCAACTAAGGTTACGCTTTTAGATTTCGGCCCTTCGCTGAAATTAAAATGGAGCGGAGCTCCACTATAGCGACGAGTAGGGTCGCCCCCCACGATCTGGGATTGATGTAAGTGACCCAGAGCTACATAATCAAAGCCAAAAAAGATATCGGCTGGAACCTGGCCAAGGCTACCGACATGGAGGGCATCCACGCCGTCATCTTCCACCGTCCGACCCCCAAGGACAAAAAGATGACCCATAGCCACTAGAGGGGGCCGTGTTTCAAAGATTTCCGCAGCCACCTCCGCCCCTAGCGCTACCTGTCGATAGTGTTCTCGCACGGCCTCTAGCAATTTACGCTCTTTATCCTCAAAGCTTTCTCCGACCGAAGCCTCCCGTAAATCCCGATCACGCGGATAAGGCACAGCAGCAACAATGAGACGGGGCGTCTGATTTTTATCTTTAAGGATGACAATTTCATTAGCACCACCTGAGCTGATCATACCCAGTACATGGATGTCCAGGGTCTTTAAAATTTCAGCAGGTGCTGCTAGAAGTGTCGGAGAATCATGGTTACCGGCAATAATCACTACTTGCCTCAGGCCGGTCCGGATCACTTGACCTAAAAAGCGATAATAGAGAGCCTGAGCCTGGGTCGAAGGGGTGGTAGAGTCGAAAACATCGCCAGCTAAAAGTAGAGCATCGACTTGCGCCCGTTCAATAGCTCCGACTAGCCAATCCAGAAATGCTTCATATTCGGCATAGCGCCGACGACCGTAAAGAGAGCGGCCCAAATGCCAATCGGAAGTATGCAAAAGACGAAATTTTTTGGTCATAAATTTAAAACTATAAAAAAGAAAGGGAACTTTAATTTTAAGCCCCCTCTTCAGTAATTATCAACGAATGATTTTAAATTAAATGCTCCAGAACATATCGGCATAGGTGGGTAGAGGCCAGATAGTTACATCAACCAAAGTTTCTAGATGGTCAACTAGATCACGAACTTTATTCATGGCCGGTAAAATCTGATCGCGAGCGGCTTCAGCTTTTTTCAAAACCGACATTTCCAGAGCCTTGACAACCTCAATAACTGTTTCCAGTTCTTTTAAGGACTTGAGCAAAGCGTTAGTAAGGTTACGAACCTCAGTCCAGGCCGAAGCTTCCGGCCCATTTTCATTAACTAATTTCTGGGCCTGCTTAGCGGCCTGGTAAAGTTTATCCTGCCATTTCAATGCAGTGGGAAAAATAGAGGTGCGGCCTAGCGAAAGAGTCAGATCAGCTTCAATAAGCAGGCGGCCGATATAATCTTCCAGCAAAATATGCTGACGGGCCAGAATCTCCGCTTTAGATAAAACACCTTGACTCTCAAAAACCTCAATTATTTCCGGGGTGTCATAGAGGGCTAAAGTCTGAACGGAATCTTTCAGATTCGGTAATCCTCGTACGGCTGCTTCCTTGACCCAATCGGAGCTATAGTTATCACCATTAAAAACTGCCACCTGGTGTTCTTTAAAAAGTTTAGGTAGAAGCTTCCAGGCAGCTTCCGAACCGGATAAGCCTTCGGTAATTAGTTTTTCTATTTTAACGACAATATCACCGATAGCCTTAGCTACGGTAGTGTTAAGGCTAATGTTGATTGTAGCCATGGATTGGGAACTACCAAGAGCCCGAAACTCAAACTTATTACCGGTAAAGGCCATAGGACTAGTACGATTGCGATCAGCGGTATCTCGGGAAATATTTGGGAGCGAACTTACGCCCAAATTGTAAGAGGTTCCGGCGATCTCCTGAACATCACCCTTCGAACTATCTTGGCCAGAGATAATAGCCTCCAACACTTTTTCCAGATTGTCACCTATGCAGGCCGAAATTATGGCCGGCGGAGCCTCATTAGCCCCCAAGCGATGGTCGTTGCCAGCTCCAACAATACCCAGACGCCAGATAGGACTATAAAGATGGATAGCCCGCAGAATAGCGGCTAGAATAAGGAGAAAGGGTAGATTATCCCAGGGCTGGGCACCAGGATCCAAAAGGTTACGACCGGTGTTATCCATCAGAGACCAGTTATTGTGTTTACCGGAGCCATTGACACAGTTGAAAGGTTTTTCATGGAGCAAGCAGGCTAGATCGTGATCTTCGGCGGTGCGAACCAGAACCTCCATAACTAACATGTTATGATCGGTGGCTACGTTGGCCGGTTCGAAAATAGGGGCCACTTCATACTGGCTAGGAGCTACTTCATTGTGACGGGTGTGGACCGGCACCCCCAGAGCGAAAAGTTTCTGTTCTACATCATTCATAAAAGCCAAAATACGTTTGGGAATGGCCGCGAAATAATGATCTTCCATCTGCTGCCCCTTAGGAGCGCGGGCACCGAAAAGGGTACGGCCGCTCATAACCAAATCCGGACGGCAGGAATAAAGGCGGCGGTCGACTAGAAAGTATTCCTGCTCAGCGCCAACTTGCGGCTCAACAGATTCGCAATCGCTACAGCCAATGAGGTTCATCAGGCGCACTGTTTGTTTAGACAGGGCTGTAACAGAACGCAGAAGGGGAGTTTTACGATCAAGCGATTCCCCGGTATAGGAGTAAAAGACCGTAGGAATGCACAGGGTCACAGTCTCGCCATAACGAGAAACAAAAGCCGGAGAACTCGGATCCCAAGCCGTATAGCCACGGGCCTCAAAGGTGGAACGTAAACCACCGGAGGGGAAGGAGGAAGCATCCGGTTCACCTTTAATAAGATTTTTACCGGAAAATTCACTGATGCCGGTGCCGTCGCCGGCCAGCGCTAGAAAAGAATCATGTTTTTCGGCCGTAATGCCAGTCATAGGTTGAAACCAATGGGTGTAGTGGGTAGCGCCCTGCTTTATAGCCCAATCCTTCATAACACTGGCTACTGTATCAGCATCGTGAGCAGCTAGAGTCCGACCGTCCCGCCCAATGATGCAGAGCCGTTCAAAGACATCTTTAGGTAATTTATCCCGCATCAAATGAAGACTAAAGACGTCTCTACCAAAATTCGAAAAAATGTCTTTAGCGGCCTTGCGAGAATCAGGCCGGCGATAGCCAGTAGCTAACTGTTTCAGAGCGAAGAGTCGCGGGGAGATGTTGCTATCCATTTGTTAATCCTTTCAGGCTTAAAGCCAGAGTAGTATAATTTTAAAGTACTTATCTAAAATCCAAAAAGAGCAATAACCAGACTAAATAATTTTGTAAAATACTTTATTCGATAATTATATTAAATAAAAAATATTTTTAAAGATAAATCCTAAAGCACTATCTTAAGAGTCAATAATACTACTGTTCAGTATTTTTAAACACAATTTATTTCCAACAAGTCTTTGTAATCATTTACAGGACATATTTTATACAGGTAAAAGTTTCCAAATTAAATAGTGAGGGATATGTCTGTTTTATATAAGAAGAGTTGATAGTCTAGCGCAAAAATTGGAAGAAGGAGTACTTCCTCATGGTGCAAATGGTATTAGCTGTCCAAATGCGCTCTGGTCAATTACGCCTAGTTTCAGAACTGATTTCCTGAGTAACAGTCCTGTTCAGAAGCAAAAAACGAATGGTTCACTCAGCCAAATTATTAGTAAGCTCAATTTTTAAATTTAATGATTAAGCACGGATAGTAACCATTATCTTTGCGGAAATGCCTGGCTAAGTTTTCGGCTTCTTTTACCGCTAGAGCCTTGAAGATCTCATTTCGTAAACGTTTTCCGCATTTTTGCAATTTGTTGTATATAATTACATCAATTTTCATTCTAAACCGATAATGAAGTTAAAATAAACATCACAATTGTCACAGAAGCTTTAATCCATAACTTCGAACTTCCAGTTTATGATTTTCTAATAAAAATCGTGTGCCCTTAATAAAATGAGCTAGATAAAATTACCCTAGGCTGGGCAGTTATTCGAGCACTTTTGATAGGATGAATGGTAATCACAGCCGAGCAATTCGATAAAATCTTTCCTCAAAATTGATTGTGGAACCTCTGACTATCGCGAAATTGATATTCTAAACACCGCAAAAAAATATTTGAAAAACTTAGGCCAAAAAAATAATAATCATTTTCTTTATATCCGATCTCATATATATTTGACAAGGACTGTTCAGACAAAATATCTAAGACCTCTTCATAAGAGCCCTTCGAAGTAATGGAAGCTTTCTTTAAAGTATTGACTATTCCTCTATAATTGATAGGTCTTCCCAATAATTCGATATATCGGTATAAAAGACTATAAAGAAAGTACAAAGTATGGGCCATTGCACCTCATCACTAACTTAAAAATTGAGCTTGCTAACAATTTGGCTGAGTGAACCATTCGTTTTTTGCTTCTGAACAGGACCGTTACTCAGGAAACCAGTTCTGAAACTAGGCGTAATTGACCAGAGCGCATCTGGACAGCTAATACCATTTGCACCATGAGGAAGTACTCCCTCTTCCAATTTTTACGCTAGACTATCAACTCTTCCTATATAAAACAAGCATATCTCTTACTACTCAGTTTTGAAGCTTTCACCTGCAAAAAAAATACGCCCCATAGTTAATTACAAAATTTTATAAACTAGTTCATCTACCGCCAGAAATTTAAATTAAACCCGATAAAATCTCGAATCAGCGGCACCGGCGTCTCCAGCCCACGGAACGGGCCCGACGCTTCGCCTCTTTCAGGCGCCAAAGCAACCGAAATAGCGAAGAAAAAGATATTGGCTGCAAAGGCTTTCGTCAAAGTGGCCAAAAAGTTGCTGATGCTTTGGTTAGAAAAACCTAGCTACGTATATAAATAGGTCGCTATAATTATAGACGCTGACCAGGATCCCTGGAAAACACCACCAGGTGGTATTGAATAAGGTTAACCAATCAGCCTCGGTACGCTCACCCTAAGATTTAGATTAAACGCATCCATAAGACCGACTATAGCAACCGTATCTATTTTCAGCCATTTAATCAAAACCGCTTCGTCTAGTCCTGGCAGATTTTCTCTAACCATCAGGATATCTAACGAGAGAGTAGTTCCCAGGCATAGGACTGGCGGCCTAGTAAAACGAGCGACCGTAGGGCGGAAAATCTAAGTAATTTCTCTGTTCCGGTCAATTCTGGATCTAAAGCAAGACCTCGGAGGGAAGATCGGTCAGATTCTGGTAATCAAACAAAAGTATTATGACCAGCGCGCTATTGTCCAGACTCAAATTAGTGAATAAACGACTAGTTAATTAAGCGATCCCAATTAGTCACATTGCGACTGACAAAGCCGGAACGGAAAGCGGCAATATTAAGATACAGATTCCATAAAATATAACTGACTAGTTCCCGCGTTGGCCCGATTTCCTCCACCACGATGCGCACGACTGAATATCATCACAAAGTCTACATGTAAACATCCGAGATAATCGGATAAATACTCTAGAGCCGACGGAGCCCTTCACTAAGGCTACCACCCAGCCCATTGAAATTGGCTAATATTTTAGCATAAACTGACATAACTTCCGGGCGAAAGGTTAAAAATCCTGGTTAGGCCGCAGTAAAAAATAATTTCCCCAAAAACCTTTCTCAACCGAATTCGAAGAACCCAGTACCCCCAATAAATCCGCTAGATTGGCAGATTTTTCCAGAGGAAATTTATTATCTTTAAAATAGAGAGTGGCCGGAACCAAAACTGGAACCAACAAGGCGAACTTCACTACGACAGAATAATTTTTCAGGACTATAACCGAACTATCAAATGCACCGAAGAAAACAATGACCAGTAAAAATAAAAACTCCACCAAACCAATGAACAGAAATAGTGGAAAAAATTTAGGTCTAAGTCGCGCTGATTAGTTTCATGCCAACCCCTTTAAAAATTATACTTACTAAACCGCCTGACCCACGAAAGACTGAACCTAATTGCAATTGACAAAATCAGCGGAAAAATAGCTTGCTAGCGACCGGGCGTAAGTTTCAGCCCGCTAAAAAGTACCGGAATTTTAAAAACCCTAAAGTAGCAAATCTAAGGTGGAGCCGTCGCTCTGAAACAAAAGGACTCAGCTACGAGACACCGTCGCAAAAAAACCTTAATTCCTAACCCAGCTGGTTTCTCGTGAGCTTCAGACCGAATAAAATAACCATAACCGCTACTTGGTTGGGAACCTCTTTATCCGAGGCAGTACCACTAATCCGTACCGGAGATAACTAAAAATCACGGCTGCTTACAAACGGAACCGGTAGAATCAACAGACCTTACCTAAAATAACGGCGGCCAAGCTCAGGGTAAGGCAGTCTTCCGTTAAACGGCTCAGAGAAATAATCTGGAGGATGATTTAACGATCGCCCAATAAAAATCGTACAACTCTTCCACTACGCTACTTTTAAAAAGTCCTGAAGGGTCAACGATTATCAACCGATTCTGGTCAAAAAAATCTCATCGAGATCTATCGGAGAGCAACTCCCACCAGATCTCCAGGCGCAGGGCACCGAAATGGCCGAAAATAACTGCCTTTACGGCGTTGTTTAAAAATGAAGTCCCGAGCAGACCCCCCGAGTCCTAAGAACAGTCCTATATCAAGGCTAATTCTTCAACGGAAGCCAGACTATAGATATAAAAGGCGCTACCACGTCCGATAGACAGACGGAAAATTAGTTTAAGCTCAATAATCTCGGGAACCAAGACCAACTTCTGAACCCAGTTATAAACGATCGAACTCAGACAAATCTGAGGGTATAAGAAGGCTATCGTCTTAATTCTCCGTCACTTTTTCCCAGCCCAGGGTTACGAAGATCCAATCGACCGGTATTCCCTAATAAAACATGGTGTCAAGAGTTAGAGATAAGTTCACGAATTTTTTATTTTGATCATAAAAAGCTCTTCCCCAAAATCGGTAAACCAAAAATAATCGAAGATGAGGAGATCGACGCGATCCTACAGTTAGCGTTCGATAGATAGAGATCTTAGAGCCTAGGCCACCACGATCATTTTCGAGCCCTGATGAGAATGTTGACCGTGGCCAGGACATAATTGGCTCTGATATTATACTAAAAACTTAATACGAGACCAACAGTCTGAGGATGGGAAAGTAATCGTCACCGACCCCAACCACCCAAAGAAAGCGGTCGCTATAATCAAAAGATAAATAGCAAATATCTATCAGATTAAGGCTTATCTGACCAAGGAGAAGAGCTTGGGGACCATGATTTAAAAGTCACGGCTATAAACCACCGCTAGCTATCGGCCGTCGCCAGAAAAAATAAAGTAATGAAAAAGTTCGCAGATAGCAAACTAAGCATTTTTACGAAGACCCAATCGGTCAAACTTAAACGCAACAATCAGTAATCAGTTAGAACTACGTAAATTAATCATCCGGAACAACTGTAAAGACGGTGAGCTCCAGGCCAGTTCCTAAACTAATCCAGGTGAAATAGCCCCAACCCGACTCGTCCTCAGATCGAACTCATCCAGAATCAGCGCCTGCTTGAAAATGGGATCGATTAATCAAGAGGAAAGACCACCCAAAAGAGAGATCATTAGCTAAAATAGTATTTAAAGACCAGGTCGGAAATACTTCCCAAAGTTTCCCTTTTAGATAAAAAAATGAAGGCCACCATCAAGATCAATTACCGCAACTAAACCGCCACCGTAGATAAACCGGGCAAAGAACCAGAATCACCCTACCCCGCCTTCGTATTCAGCCAAAGTCTTCAGAACTTTTGGTAATAGATCCAAGCCGAGATACCGATCCGACTTAAATAATTAACTGTTATTTCGGAAAAAACGACCTTCACTGTTTATTTTTTCACTATATTCAGCTAAAATTCTATTCTGTTAATTCCTAACTTTAACTTTGGCTTTAACCCAAAGGTAATTTTCCAAAAATTTATACTAAATTTAACGACAGTTTCTCTAAGTGCCTAATTCAAAAATATTCAGCGAATAATCAATAGCTGTTAGCAGAGCCACCGTCCCACATCCACAATCTAACGAGAGTCATTTAGATCCAATAAAGTCAGAATAACTACCCTAATTGTCCTACCCAGAGTTTCCGTTTCTCCAAAATCTCTTTCCACTGAACGAACACCAAACGCAACTAACTAAAAAAAATCATTAGAGTACTCGGGCGGCACCGCCACAATTTCTGGTCGATAGCCGTTTCATAGATCGCCAACGATCCTTCCTCATAGAAGCAGCATAAAACTAGTTAACTGTCTCTACTATGAGCTCACACCGTAGGTTAGAACCCCCTTCAGTCACCAGTTCAGAAAAACTAGACGGTTGGCAAGTTCGTTAGCCGAACTTTCACCATACTCAACCGTAACCACCGAATAAGAAACATATTCATCGAGCTAATCCCGTTTCGGGAGCAAGCCAAAAATATTAATCCGAATGGTCACATTCAAAGCCATGTCTAGCTACCATTTAAGGTAATTCATCAGGCCAACCAGGGTTCTCAGCCTTCCTGAGAACATGCCCGAACGTCTATTCCTTTAAATCGCGCTTTAAATTCAGATTCATACGAGACAGCGATGAAAAGAAGCAGCCCAAACTTTCCACCGCCCCTCAGTCGTCACTACGACTTCAATGAGCCGGCGTGCCCAGAGGTTAGAATTATTCCCAACCAGTTTCACCAGAAATACCGGCTGCCCGTTTTTTTAAACTTTAAGACTAGTATATGCCCCCGCCGCCAGTAAGAATACTCTACCTAAGGGATCAGATTCCAGACTAGCGATGATTATCAAAGCGATAACCCGCTATGCCTACTTCCGAACAAATCCTCATCCGCTTCGTATTCCAGTAGGGTGGCGATGAGTCACGGACCCACCCGATGTAAAACGTCATAATCTACAATAACGACCTACTCTTCACCACGGATATTAACTTCGACCCCGTCTTCCAGAAAGATGCTCTGTCGCTAAAGCCCCCACTTCACCTTATTATTGGGAAGCTACGAAAACTATAAACGAGATCAAATTTAAAAGCTCTGCGAAGTCGATCCGAATTCTTTCAATTAGATTTTTCTCCAACCGCTGCAGATCAATTTAGCCTGCTTCCCCGTAAAAATTTAAAGATTCCTCACTAGTTCTTATCAATAGAAAGTCAGATAGCCCCAAAATTAGTCCCGCCGCCGCAAACGTTAGGACAGCTACCCGCCTGCACATCTAACACAAAATCTTTAATCCCGCTTCACCTCGACCAACTATATAGGATACCGTAATATATCTATTAAGAAAGCCGATAATTATTCGGGCCGAGATCATAAAAATCGGCCCCGTACAGATCATTAATAACCAGAGCTGGAAACTGATCTACCCAAAGGCTGCGCAAGGCTTCCGGCCCCAGTTCCGGCCAGGCTATAATTTTGGCTTCCAGAATATGGAGACTTAGTAGCGCACCTACCCCCCCCCCAGCCGCCAGATAAATAGCCCGGCGACGGCACAAAATCTCCCGTACTTCGGGCGAACGCCGACCTTTACCCAAAAGACCCTTCACGCCCAGATCTAGAAGAGGCGGGGTCAAAACGTCCATCCGACCGGAAGTGGTAGGTCCGGACGAACCTATAACCCGACCGGGAGGGGTAGGGGAAGGGCCCATATAATATATGATCTGCCCCCGGGGATCGAAGGGTAGAGGACGGCCAGCCCTGATTTCAGCCAGTAGCCTAAGGTGAGCAACATCCCGAGCCACGATAAGTCGGCCGCTTATCGAAACTTCATCCCCAGCTAAGAGAGAAGCCAGCCTAGTTTCTTCCAGAGGGGTGGTTAAGTGGTGGATCACAGGGCCAGTTTCTCCCGCCGCAGACGAAAACTATGGCAATTTATGTTCACCGCAACCGGCAAAGAAGCAATATGGGCAGGATAAATCTTAAGAGCTAAACCTAGAGCAGTAGTACGCCCCCCAAAACCAGCAGGGCCGAGACCGGTGGCATTAACAGCTTCTAAAAGTTCAGCCGCCAGCCCGGGCTCTTCAGGTGTCTCTCCCGCTCCTAAATCCATTAAAGCCCACTTAGCCAGCCGAGGAGCCGATTCAAAGGTACCGCCCACAGCTATCCCCAAATAAAAAGGCGGGCAGGCTCCAGGACCGGCTTCAGCCACAGCCGTCAGAACCACCCGACGCACCCCAGCCCAACCTTCAGACGGTTTAAGCATCATAAGGCGGCTGGTATTATCGCAACCACCCCCCTTAGCCAGAACGGTCAACCGGAGCCCCTCATTTTCACTATAAACGACCTCCACCGAAGCCGGAGTGTTATCACCCGAATTTTCCCGGCTCAGAGGCTGACAGGCTGATTTTCTCAAAAACCCATCAGCGTAAGCAGAACGAACGGCTACCTCCACCACCTTAGATAAGGCCGGTCCGCTCAAATAAATCCCCGGACCCAGTTCCAGAAGAATCTGGATCAACCCAGTGTCCTGACACAGAGGAAGATGAGTGGCGGCAGCCAGGCGAGCATTTTCCAGAATCTGTTCCAAAATGCGGCGAGCCGGAGGGAAGACTTCGACAGCTAAGGCTGCTTTCAAATCGTTTTCAACTAGAGAGGAGAGATTAATAGCTATATCCAGAGCCAACTCTCGCACTCTAACCCCGATTTGTTCCGTTGATACTTTCCACATAGTCTTCCCCCCTGGCCCTTACTCCGGTACTTTTGCCACGAATTACAAGGATGGAGATTTTTTGTCAAGTAAAAATTCCACCCATAAAAATGAATAAAGAGAAAAATTTAAACTGCGTCAATCTTAGAGAGAAGAAAAGGTCGAATATAATATTCGATTAACGGCGCAGAATCTGCAAAAAAATTAGCCTAACTTTCCATAGAACGAGGATCGCTGCGTTCTTGGGGGCAGCTGAGAGAAACATCAATGACCTTTTTAAATATCCCCAGCCGATCAAATAAGACAATGATCCGATCACTTAAATAAATAGCTTTATCAATATCATAAGAGACCAGAATCATGGTTGATTTTTCTGTTTCCTATAAACGAAACATTTCATTTTGCATAATAATTCTAATAAGAGAATCTAGAACGTTAAAGGGCTCGTTCAATATTAGCATATTAAGTTATAAGGGCCCGGCTAAAACTTACTCACTACTATATACCCACGGAGAACTACCAGGGCAGGTTTTTTCAAAATCTTTTAGCTCGATAAATTAAAGATATTGTTAGATAATATTTTTTATATCTTCCCTAGATTCTTATGAATACTGAATTTAATATTTTATTAACCGTTAGCTATAGGACGAATTGAAATCCCTAAAAGATAAGCTCGATAAGAACGCTGAAGCGTTCGACCTTATGAAAAACTGATGAAAAACCTCACTGGTTGTTTTGTTTCCAGACTATTAAGTATACACAAAAACTTACTTTTAATACATCCGCTCTTCCCAACAACACTTAATCAATTCTTAAAAACGTATTAATTACTTTATTTTTTATTAATTAATCGTATTAAATATAATATATTTTCGATCATAAAGCCTAGGATTTACCTTAAAATCCAGTCAAATACTCTCTTTTTAGAGGACTGTATAAGGACACCATCCCCACAATCAGAACAAGGTATTTTGTTCAACAAGGATTACTAGAGCAAATCAATATTCGAGATGATTACTCTTAACTGGCTGAAAAAATATCATAGATTTTCTTAAAACAAGAACTTCAAAAGTGCTATTCTGATTAAGAATATCCAACTAAAAATATTCGTTTAATATTCGGATTATTAATCATGAAATAACTTGAAGATCCGAACGATAATAAAGTTGTTCAAACGTGGATAAGTAATCTCTGCTTTCAATATTTTTGTGGAGAGGCAACCTTTCAAGAGACTGCAGCTTGCATGTCATTTAATTTAGCCCAATACTGTCAACGCATTGAGATTGAGTAGATGGAGAAATTTTTAAGGCTTTTATTTTATTGCATAAAGAGAAAGCACTTAAGCGAGAAATTCTCTTCGATATCACTATTTAAGAAAAAAATATTACCTTCCTAATTGATTTTAAATCACAAATAAAAGTGGTATCTCATCTTTGGAAGGTAGTGTTCTCTACAGATCCTTCTTTAAGCTGTAACTATAAAAAAGAAATAAAGAAAATTATTAAATCTATTAATTTCCGCAGAAACCCCAAAAAGGACAAAAAAACAGAAAAAACTAAAAGCCGCTTTAAGAGTATCACCTTAACCTTATTCCGTAAAATTAAACAAAAAAATTAGTGGCTAATTTAAAATTTTATCAAGAACAATTCAAACTTCTGAGTATGTTCTGACTCAACAACAAAAAAGACAAAAATAAAATTTACAATTTACATGAACCGAAAATATTCTGCATAGCCAAAGATAAAAAATATAAGAATTATAAGTTCGATTCTAAAACTTCAATAAAGGGATCCAGAAGATGAGACCAACGCCTCCATGATCGCTGCCGCTTTCAATTTCATAAAATAGATGCAGAGGGCACAGTTTTCTTTGAATCTGGTAATTTTAAGACTTTTAACTATATTTTACGCTATTAGAACCTATAACGCTTGAATTAATACCTGTTTTAAAACACTTTTTAAGGAACAACTATATACCTATGTTTACTTTTTTGTAAAATACTCTTCCCGGATGAACATATACAAAAAAGTCATGGGTACACTATTCACGCTACCGCCACCAAAAGATAATATCCTATTTAGTCCTAACTGCAAAAAATTTGAAAAAGTTAGCTAGAAGTTGCAACCCATCGGGGGTCATAATAGATTCAGGATGAAACTGTACTCCGGCCCAGGGCCGGTCAGTGAAAGCCAGTCCCATAATTTCAGCTTCGGTAGTCTGAGCGGAAATCTCAAATCGAACCGCCCGCCCCGCTGGTTTTTCAACCAAAAGCGAATGATAACGCCCAGCCTCAAAAGGATCGGGCAAGCCGCGAAACAAGCCCTGCCCGTTATGATGAATCTGAGAGAAGCGGCCATGAAAAACCCTTTCCGCGGCGATTATATCCCCGCCGCCAAACAAACCCAGAATTTGATGCCCTAAACAGACCCCTAAAACCGACGTCAGAGGATTAACTTTATCTAAAACTTTCAAAAAATCAAGGCTATAGCCAGCCTCTTGCGGCCTCCCCGGACCTGGAGAAAAACAAACTTGCGTCAAAGCAGGCTCCCTAGCCAGTCCCAGAACCCGCAAGTCATCATTTTTAAGGACTTGGGGATCTTGCCCCAGAACCTGGAAAGCCTGCACGAGGTTATAAGTAAAAGAATCGTAATTATCTATTAAAAGAAACAATGCTTACCTCCCGGCCGCCGCCAGAGCCTGACGGATCACCTTGGATTTATGGCGGCATTCCTGCCATTCACGATCAGGATCAGAATCGTAAACCAGACCGGCCCCGGCCTGCCAAAAAGCCTGCCCACCTTTAGTCCATAACCCTCTTATAGTAATACCGAGGTCAAGATTAATGGAATCTTTATCTAGCCCTAGCCAACCCAAGGCTCCGCCATAGGGTCCGCGCGCCACCTTTTCATGAGCGGCGATAATCTCCATGGCTCGAACCTTAGGCGCGCCACTCAAGGTGCCGGCCGGAAAAACTGCACTCAAAATATCTATTACGTTCCGACCGTCAGCTAGCTTAGCGCTCAACTGCGAGGTCAGATGCATAACGTGAGAGAAGCGTTCCACTTCCATATAAGCCTCAACTTTAACCGTACCCGGGGCGGCTACCCGCCCCAAATCATTTCGTCCCAAATCTACCAACATAATATGTTCCGACTGTTCCTTAAGGTCGGCTTTAAGTTCTTCCGCTAGCTTTGAGTCTTCAGCTTCGGTTCGCCCCCGGGGGCGAGTACCAGCGATGGGACAAAGACGCAGATGTCCCTTCTCACAACTAATCATGACTTCAGGAGAGGAAACCGCCAGGCTTATTTCCGGCAGACGTTGGAAAAACATGTAAGGCGAAGGATTAATATGTCGCAACCGTCGATAGACTTTAAAAAGGTCGCCTGCAAATGGCACAGAAAACTGAGCTGACAACACCACCTGAATGGCCTCCCCGTACCGAATCAGACCCTGAATATGCTGAACTGCGGAAATGAAATCTTCCCGACTAAAACTTGATTTTTCTTCAAATTCAAACGATTCCGGCGACGAACTTGCCCCGAGCGCCTCTCCTAAAGCAAGCTTCAAAATAAGCGGCACCTTATCTTTCCGTAACGATATACGGGCCAGCCTATTATAGACGTGATCAAAGAAATAGATCCGTCCGGGCAGCACGAAAACGGCTTCGGCTTCCTCAGCGGGAACGACCGAAGCTAGTTTTTTTTCCATCATCCCGGCCACCCCATAACCCAGATAACCGTAAAGGGCCCGAGTGATAGGCGGTAAAAGCGGCAATTCCAGAGCTGGTTCCAGACACAGAGCATCTATAATCCCTCTTAAGCCCTCAAGAAAAGGCCGCCCGGCTAAGTTCTGAAGAGGGACCAACCTGGGGTCGTCTACAGTCAATTCTAATCGACCCCCAACCGCTCTAGCCGTCAGTAAAAAATCGGTGGCCGCCAAACTATATCGCCCCCAACGGCCATCCATTGCCGCACTCTCTAGAAGCACGCTAGGACTCTGGCCGATGCGATTTAAAAAAAGGCCGATAACAGTCTCTAAATCACTATCCAGCCATTCAATTTGCTGTTGAAGGACGATCCGCATAATCATTCTCCTTATAAGGCGGGCACAAAAAAACCGCCCAGCTAAGCCTGCGGTTCAAAAAAGATTTCCGGGTTACGTTATATTTTCTAGATTCGCCGGCTCTACTCTGAACCTCAGGTTAAGAGATAACGCTACCAGAAACCGCCCCTAATAGCCTAAACTGGGAAAGCTAAGCCGGATTGTTTACTTAAAACATTACTATAATTAATATTACAGCTCATATCTGATTTTATTTAATCACTATACTGTACCGGCCTGATCTAGGTCAAGCCTTTTATTACATTTAACGTTTAACCTAGAACCAAACACCCTCAAACTAAAAATTTCTATGGATTATAACTAAATAAGGCCTATTTTATTTAGTAACTTTCTAATAGCCCGCCTGATCAGAGTCTATACGCCGAATCACTCCTATCTCACGCAGATTCTTGAATTTACGCACAACAGATTGAAAGAATACACTAACCCGTTTACGGGGGAGCCAATAAATAAAGGCAAAAAAGAATAACCCCTCTAGGGGTAAAACTATTAACATGGTGCACTTAGCAAACTATTTAGCACGGCCTCAGACGCTACCGTACTAACCCCTTATAGGGGTAAGCGAACCACTCACTGAGCGAGTGATCCTGATTGGAGCTGGCGATAGGAATCGAACCTACAACCGTCTGATTACAAATCAGGTGCTCTACCATTGGGCTACGCCAGCCTCATTTCCGAACTACTATATAAGCAACCAATATCTAAAATAACTTCTAATTTATTATGCCACAATACCTCGCTACTTTCAATTTGATTTACGACAATATCTCTTATATCCCAAAATAGACTCTGACGCATTAAGGTTGAATTCAGGAAATAAATAATGTAAGCTATAAAAAAAAGTTAAATCTGAAAGGAAAATAGAAATGCATTGCGGTTTTAACCTGGGAGAAAATCAGAACTACCTGCTAGGCGAGTGATCTGCTCACCCCTATAAGGGATTGGTACGGCAACGCCTAAGAGCGTGCTAAATGGTTTTCAGTTAATAGGCTTACTCCTAAGGGACTCTTCCTTTTTGCTTTTATTTACCGACTTACCCGTAAATAGATCAATATATTCCTTCAGTATCAATTAGTCAGCCGTTAAGTCTTACCGTAATTAATTCCTGACATATTTCACTATTATTTTCGCATTTTTATCTGCTATATCAATATAATACTTACAATAATGTATCTATTGCCATACTTATACTCCAGATTAACATGCCTATCTAATGTTATTAGTAAACTTTTACCCTTCAGATAACTTATTACCTCTAATACACTGTATTTCGATAGTATCTTTACAGACATATGGATATGGTCAGGACAACACTTCACCTCTATTATTTCTGACCCTTTCCTTTCACACAATTCACATAATATTTTGTCTACATCAACCTTGAGCTTCTCATAAATCACTTACCTACGATACTTAGACGCAAATACTATATAATACTTACGTTCCCATCTCGTCTGTGCTAAAATACTCCAATCCATTTGGACAATCTCCTTATGTCTTCTTGATGTAGTTAGCAAATCTTCATCATTTTAACATTCAAAGGCTTCTTTGACTTAGAGCTAAACCTAAAAAGTGCCTAACTCCAGTATAACTGGTGGTTTTCGAGCTTAAACACATAAAATAGCACCAGCACCCCATAAATTAGAACCTGAATTATTCCTTTTATTTAAAATTTTTTAAAAAAGCACTTTCCCTTCACTCACCTAATCCCAGAATTTGAAATATTACCCCCCCCCACTTAATTCAAGACCCACAGTAATTCGTTACGCAAAAGTACAAACAATTCGTGATAAAAGGTGATATTGCGAAAGTGGAATCAAGAAAGATCGACCGGTACCTCGAGTACTATCCGACCTAAATATACCCCAAAAAAAATAATTCTGTCGACCAATATAACCGTCTCTTCTACATAATATGTAAGAATAGCATATTTTTATCCACCTCGCCACCGCTCTACCACAACTGCCGGACACAGATCATCTCGTCAAGAGCACCAAAAAGTTCACCCATCAAAAAGGTGAAAGCATTCACCGCCAGAGAACCCACGCAATAACGGTTAACTACCGCATTTCCTCCCAATAATTCCCCCAACAGTTTAACATCATCGCCAGGTAAGTCTACCAGTTCCAGGTATCTATCGGCGATAACCTTCCTTTTAAATAAAATTAAATATCTTAATATCATTATAAATTCGTAACTCAGTAAGACCATCTATAACTTCTGCATCCGCACTAGGTGCATACCTAATAAACTAACTAAAAGCGACAGAATAGAAATTCTACGGAATTCATATAAATATTTTTTTAAAACCGCAAAGAAAGCATAAGTGAATTAACTTAACATCTTAAAATTTCCGAACTATCTATTTATCGCTATCTCAAAACGATTAAGAGGAAAACTGGTCACTAAAAAAACAATTATTATACAAAAACCAATACACATACCCAGCGGCACGGGCGTCTTATTCCATCAAGTGAACCATATATTTACCTATTTAACAGATTTGTATTTCAGAGCCATCCTTTCGCGCGACGGGCAATTTTGTTATAATAAGTTTAACTAAGCCGGCTAAAACTGAAAGCCGCACTAAAAACTAAAACCGGAGGTGGGTGAATGAAAGCGGGCCTAATTGGTTGGCCGGGAAGTGGTCGTGACACCATTTTTTCAGCACTAACGAAACTAAGCCGCCCTCCATTTAGCGCTTCTGAACCTCGCCAAGGCGAAGCGCTAGTGCCGGACGAGCGTCTTGATTTTTTAAACACCCGCTTCCAACCACAAAAGTGCACACCGGCCCGGGTGGAGTTTTTTCTACCTCATCCCCCAGGCCACCCTAAAGAAGCGCTCAAAATCTCTCTAGAAAAAATCCGGGAGGTCGAGGTGCTACTACTCACACTCCGTAATTTCCCAGATCTGAACGCGACGGAAATAAAACCAGCTACGGAAATAGTCGAACTGGAAACTGAACTTATATTAAATGATTATCTGGTAGTGGAAAAGCGTCTGGAGCGAATGACCGAAGAACAGAAGCGGGGCCGAAAGAACGATCTGGAAGAGCTAGAACTTCTGACCATGGCAAAAATAGAATTGGAAGCAGGGCGCCCTTTGCGGCGAGATCCAATTTTCGCCCGTCACACCCGCCTGCGAAATTTTGCCTTTTTGTCGGCTAAGCCATTGCTGGTAATTTTAAACAATGCCGATGACGACGAAAAGAGCGTGGATCTCGGCGGAACCTGGCCCCAGGTTGTAGTGCGAGGCCGACTAGAAGAGGAACTAGCGACCCTAGCCCCAGAAGACGCGGCTGAATTCCTGGCAGGCTATAAACTAACCGAACCGGCTTCAGCTAGAGTCATCCGCGAAGTTTATCACCTGATGGGTCTAATCAGTTTTTTCACCGTTGGCGAAGACGAATGCCGAGCTTGGACTATCGCTGCTGGAGAAACGGCTCTAGAGGCAGCTAGGACTATTCATTCAGATATTCAGAAAGGCTTCATACGAGCTGAAGTAGTAGCCTTTGAAGACTTCAAGGTAGCCGGAAGCCTAGCCGAAGCAAAAAAAAGAGGCGCTTCTCGCCTAGAAGGTAAGACCTATGTGGTGGCCGACGGCGATATAATCCACTTCCGTTTCAACATTTAAATAACAACGAGGGAAGCAACTTTTGGGCGCTATTCTAGTTATTGATGATGACCTCAGTCTTAGAGAAATGATGGAGATGATACTACGCCATGCAGGCCATCAGGTCACCCTGGCTGAAGACGGCTCGACTGGACTTAACACAGCTTTAGACGGTAATTTTGAGGCTATCGTCAGCGATATAAAAATGCCGGGCTTAAGTGGCCTGGAAATTTTAAAACACCTGAGAGCCGCCAATAAAACCACACCCCTCATCTTAATTTCAGCATATGTACAACCCGACACCGCCGTTGCGGCCATGCGAGAAGGAGCCTATGATTTTATTCCTAAGCCTTTCCAGCCCCAAGATCTTCTAGCAGTAATCGACTCGGCTCTAGCCCATCGTAATGTGGAGCAAGAACGCCGAGCTCTGGCCGAAATGGTTGCTTCTAACCAGCGCTTTGGCCGTATGGTTGGAGCTTCACCGGTCATGCTCCATGTCTACGATCTGGTGCGACTAACGGCTCAAACTTCCACCAATCTACTCATCAGCGGGGAAAGCGGCACAGGCAAAGAGCTAGTGGCCCGGGCGGTTCACGAAAACTCCGACCGTGCTGAGGGCGCCTTTGTAGCTATTAACTGCGGCGGCATACCTGAAAATCTAATGGAAAGCGAATTGTTCGGCTATAGAAAAGGAGCCTTCACCGGAGCTACCAGTGACAAAAAAGGCCTAGTAGCCCTAGCCGACGGAGGCACCCTGTTTCTAGATGAATTAGTGGAACTTTCACTCACCATGCAGGTCAAATTGCTCCGTGTTATTCAGGAAAAAACTTTCCGCCCGATAGGAGGCGACTGGGAAGAAAAGAGCAACGTCCGTTTCATTTCAGCCACTAACAAAAATCTAGAAACTGAAATTATGGCCGGCCGCTTTCGCGAAGATTTATATTATCGCTTAAATGTCATTAATATCCACCTCCCACCTTTGAGAGACCGGCCGGCTGACATCCCTCTCCTGGCCCATTTTTTTCTTGAAAAGTACAGCCAAGCTCAGAATAAGGATGTCCGTAAGCTTTCGGCCTATGCTCTAGATATCCTATCGCGCTACCACTTCCCCGGCAATGTACGGGAACTGGAAAATATCATTGAACGGTCAGTAGCTCTGGAACAGTCCAGCATCATTCTACCCGAAAGCCTACGCCTAGCCGATTTCAAACGAGCTCTTCCACCACTCTCGATCGCCCTAAACAAAAAATTAAGTACCCCCGGCCATTATTTCAGTGAAACTAAAGTCCTATTACCGGGGCTGCCCCGGGGCGGTCTTGATGAACTGCTGGCGAGGCTGGAAGTCTATTATCTTTATCGAGGGCTACTAGCGGCCGGAGGTTTACGCGGCCGCACGGCCGCCAGCCTGGGTATCAGCCCTTGGCGGTTACGGATCAGACTGGTAGCTCACGAGCTAGCCGACCTAAATTATCAAGGGCTGCTCTCTTTCGGTGAAAACTATTTCCCTAAACCGGATCTACCCCCCGACTTAACCCCAGACTGGACCAACGTAACTCTAAACCTAGACACCATTATGATCGAAACCGAACGCCACTTCATCCGCGAGGCTCTGGCCGCTACTAACGGTAACAAAACCGAAGCCGCCGGTCTACTGGGTCTTTCCAGACGCTCTTTCCAACACCGCCAAGAACGGACAAACTACGAAGCCTGGGCCTCCAGCCAAAACGGCGAAGGCTTTAACCGGACTACGCGGCCCTGAACCCGAATCTTTTGGAATCGAAACTATTTAATTACGAACTAGGGTCATTTATCAAAGCAGCGCCCAGGATACACCCCAACCACCTTAAGGCGGATGGTAACAGGATGATTTTTTTAAATAAAATGAATCATTCTAACCTAAATACTCAGTCTAAAATATTGAAAACAGTGAAATACAACTCTTTTCAGCGGGTAGATAATCCACAGAAAAACGGATAGATATTTGGCTGGTCTCAGCCACCAATGTTTATTTAAAAGCTCAAACTACACGAGACTATTTCCTACCAGACCTTTTGAATCGTTTAAGCTTCAAAGTCCATAACTATCCCCTCTTCTACGAAACTGCGACGGCTATATAGAGCTTCTAGCCACCTCCTCGCTACCAGCATAACCAGAGAACTAGATCCGGATCAGGCCCCTTCCTTCGGCTTAGAAGCCGGAGAACCTTTCAAAAACATACCTAGTTAGGAGCAATGTCCGGGAACTCAAAAACAACGTAAGCGAACCGTCCACCGCCACCCGACCTCACCCCTAGAACTAGCCGATCTGGAGCTAAAAGAAAGTTCACTTTCCGTTTCCGCCCCAGTCCTACTCCACCCTCTCCCTAACCTTAGACTGAAAGTTAATTCTACTGGCAGAGCTAGCCGCTTTCACTCTGGATATTTCCCAGAAAACTCTGGCTCACGCCCACTATAACCAGAAGGAAATGACCCATCTACTGAACCTAGCTTATCACCATTTCCGTTTTCTTCATAAAAATATCTTTAGGAATAACTATAAAAATAAAAGCTATTATAGATTAAACTCCTAACTTAAACTCCGAAAGAACCCTCGCTATACCATAGTCAACCCCAGAACTTAACACCCGGAGATTTAAGAACTATAACTATTTAACTATAGAATAAAAATAATATAAAACTAATTAAAAAGATGCTTAACACGAGGGTACGTAAACTTATACTTCAAGTTAATATAGCTATTAAATATTATCAGTAAGTTTTTACTCTTCAGATAACCCGTTACTTCCTATGAACTGTATTTCGCCAATATCTTTATAAACATATAGATATGATCAAAATAACACTTAACCTCTGCTATTCTCAATCTTTTCTTTTCATATGATCCACATAATTATTTTACCTACATTGGCTTTGAACTTCCCGTAGGTCACTTACCTACAATACTTCGCCACAAATACTATGTAATACTTATACCTTCATCTCATATGTACTAAACTACTCTTATCCATTCGGACAGTCTCCTTATGTCTTCTTAACGCGATTGGTAATCCTTCATCATTTTAACATTCATAAGCTTCTTTGACTTAGAGCTAAAACTAAAAAATGCCTATCACTATAATAACTGGTAATTTTTTAAAACTTAAACGCATAATAAAAAATAAATTGAGTTGCAAGATATTTTTAAACAAAATTACCTTCCCTTTTAACCTGCTACCGATCGTGGCCAAAAAATAGTCCGAATTCCACAACAACTCTGACGGTACTGCCTCTTTTACTCCCAAGACAATTTTATTTAAATACTTACTTACAGCGGTTTAACTCCAACCTAAGCCTCAAGCTGGGCGCGGAAGAATAAAATAGCGGTACCGCCGGCATTATAAGCTCAGAAATAGTCCTTATTTTCAAAAACTAAGAGTGCTTATTTTCTACACCCTAAAATTAATAACCCGGTTGCAATAGAAAATTATTTTAAGTATTATAACGCCACAATATAAACTGAAAATAACTTTCATATAAAATTAAGTTTAGGGGAGGGTATCCATGGCCCGTGGTAAAATAGACAAAGTCAGTCTGGAAATTATTAAATATTTACAGACCGGCCGCCGTTCCTTTAAAGAAATCGGACAAGCCCTAGGTTTTTCAGAAGCTACCATCCGTTCCAGAGTAAGCCGTATGATTCAAGAAAATCTGATTGAAATTAAGGCTCTCGTCTCGACTCAGGATCTCGAGCCAGGCTATCAAACCGCCTATGTAGGAGTACGCCTGAAATCACCAGCTATGAAAAAAATGGCTGAAGCAATCGCTGAATTACCAGGGGTTATTTCCGTGGCTATTGTCACCGGCCGTTTCGACCTGATGCTCACCATTATGCTAAACCCTAAATTCAGTCTCATTGATTTTTTTAACATCATGCTGGAACGCTATTCCGACAGCATTCACGCTAACGAAACCTTTCTGATCTATGAGCAAGTCAACTTCAAAACTCCCTACCCTTATTGACTTAAGATGCGACCGTTGCTAACAATCATTACAAAGTAACCCCATAGTATCCGAAACTAACTATTTTAAATTAAAAAAATCAGTGACGATCTGCTTCTGGAAATGCACAAAGCGTGTATGGTTCGGCGCCTGAACTTACTCCTAATGGGCAGCCGCCTAGCCGCCGTATAGTTAGCTGGCAACAACACCGTTTTACTCCGCAATCGTGATACCTTTCTAGATATGTTCACTAACAGCAGGGCCAACGCCATGAACAAGTCCCAGAATGCAAAGCTATGATGGTGGCCGCTGATAGCTACGCCGGTAGCGAAACCTTCTATAAGCTGAAAAAACCTAATTAACATCTTCGGCACTAGATCTTTCTTACCCGCCCACTAGGGCTAGACCTGTAAAAATATCTTGGCCAATATCTTTGTTACTAAAGGGTCCACGACTATTATAAATTACCATTTCACCACAGCTAAAGCCCGCATCACTTATATGGGCGGATCAATCTCCGAAGCTTCGAGCGTAGTTGCGCTTAAGGTCATAAACAATAACCCCTTCAAAGGTAACTTCAACCTCTAACTTTTAAAAAAAAATTAACTGAACTAAGACTGGCTAAGGTTTCTTTCGTCCGTATTAAGGCCGGCACCAACCTTATCGACAGCTAACTCGTCTCCCTGGATAATATACGCCGGGTCTCAGCCTTCTGTAAATTGAAAAAGCTAATAGCATCCGCTAGCCGATATAGTCAAAGAAATGGTCTCGCTCGTGGACATAATCTATTTTTTCGCCCCGCAAGCTCAGCTACGCCCGGAGCGGCTCCATCCTAACTTCTAATGACGAATATTATGGCCGAATGCGCGGACTAATACCCCTTTTTGAAATTTTTCTAACCTATAGCGACACGTCAGTACGCAAAATGGAAGCCCTGAACGTGGGACTCTATGAACCGCTGGATTTTCACGTTATCAGCCAGACCCCCGTCTTTGTGGCCACCCCTGGGAGAGACAACCCCTGATTTAAGCTCCGCCCCATTTCCGACTGACAGATAGATTTAACCACTAAATTTAAAAAAGATATGCCTTCAGGAAATTAAAAGTCGAGTACCTTAGTGTAGTATTCGAAACTGATACTGTTCACGGTAATTATTAAATAAGATGTAATTATATATCAACATAAGAGTATGCTATATTATAACCGTGGGATTAAATAAACCGCAAGATACAGTATTTCAAACCCTACAGCGTATGGATAAATTAGAATATAAGCTTGGAGTTTTACACGAGAAGAATATGTTATTACAAATAGAGAATGCTACTTTGCGAGATAAAATTACCGAACTAGAAGCTTAACTAGCTAAAAATATAAATAATTCAAATAATTTATTAAAAATTTTATCGTCTGATATTATCAATTTCTACCAACAAAAAATGCTCTATCCGAATAACCTTTGTTAAATATAAACAAGACCGGACATGAAGAAAATAATTATCGTTTTTGGACCTGTATTTTTCAAGCCGCTTTCTTCACGGTGTTAAAAATATAAGCCCATCGATCGCTAGAGGTTCTCCAATCAGTTTTGGGGAAAGATTTGTTAGGTTACTCAGTTATGACTACTATTCAACTTGTCGTAGATATTTAAAAGACTACCCGGCCCAAACTCAGTTCTGTCTGGCTTATTCCATTAAAAATTAACGACTTTTATCAAAAGATTAAGACTCGAAAGCCCAAAGTTATAGATTAGAGCTTCTGGAACAATTGCAACGACTGTTTTGGTTTCATTATCGGTTTAAAACGGAAACAGTTATAACTATACACAATAGAATACGGGAAACGTTTACAAAACGAGACTATTAAAGCCCCGACAGTAAAAAAAGCCGAGAATTTAGCCAGATGTTTCCGCAAAGATGGTGATTCATATCTACACTTCATCGCTAATTCGAGAACTAAATCTACTAATAATTTAGTCGAGTAAATCATTTGTTTTGTGGTTTTGGGTAGGACTATCACTCAAAGAACCCGTTCCAAAACTAGGCGTAATTAATTAGAGCGTATCTGAACGGCTCCATTGCTACTTGCACTATAAAGAAGTACTCCTTCTTCCAATCTATGCGCTAGGCTATCAACTCTTCCTATAAAAAACAGGACACCCCCACTACTCAATTTATAAAACTTTACCTACAAAAAAATACGTCCCTTGAATAATTACTCGAAACTTAATTACCTGCACATAGAAAATAGCTTTGGCGCCCAAAGCGACATTACTCCATTCCAGTAAAGCTTAGCGCAGATCTCTCTAAATTTCTCCGTTGGTTATTACCTATTTACCCTAACTATGGGTGCCTTAAAAAATTATGTCGAAATCGTCGACTAAATTTTCCTCTATAACTGTTTTACCAGGAAGTTTATTACAATAAAAATAGAGGCTAAGTTAATGTATTTATAATAATAGGACCCTAATATGATAATCCTAAAGAGTGTATTCCAGGAGGTCGTAATACATGCTAGTAGACTAGAGATGAATAAAGAGATGATTCTTGCATTGAAGCTGTTTCTTACGCCTTCTGCTATAGTACTTCAATTAATCGGTAGTAAATACTGTGGAATAGTGAAGACTAGCAAATTAAATACTACCAAAAGCGTGGCAAGAGTTCCTCTAATTAAGCTATAAATCAAAGGCTTTACTTTATCAGCGGGGCCTGTTATTTCAAGACAGATTCAGTTGCCTTTCAAAGAAAATTCATCATCACGAATTAGAATTTCTTTCAGCTATTTACACCGATATTCTATTTAACTTTTGCCTAAAATAGGCTCGCATAAAGATAAATTATTTAATTTACCTCCAACAAAATACTCCTGTAAAATATTATGGCTGAAGAATTTATAGGTAAAGAATAAAGATAAACTTAGGCTGCAATTTTTTTCGCAAAACTGCTCATAAGTATAAAGATCATCATTTAGAAAGATAAGACACAGTTTTTGACTTTTTAAGCCTGCTTATAAAGTCAACGCGAGGTAACTTTCTAATCGCAGTCTTTTTCTTATTCCCATCTTACGAGATCATAAATTATGGGAACAAGAATAGGGCTATATTTTAGCCTAGATCGACAATGGTGGCTCCTAGAGAACTATAAAAATATTTTATAGCTCCGTCGGAGTGTTTTCTAATAGAGTAATTTCAACAATATATTTTTTAGAAATTAGAATACTTAGACCCATCTAAGACAATTAAAAATCTGTCACTAAATTACTTAAAGAGTTTCAGGGTATCTATTGGACATAAGCCAGAAAGAATATTAAAAAGTACCAAGCTAAAATAAGCGGCTAGAATTTCACCTAACATCTAACTAATACAGTTTTCCAAAGTAATTTGTAGGTTTTTAAAAAAAGTTTGTAAATTAAAACGACCATACAATCCTTAAATAATGCGCTGATGGGTTAGAAAAGAAAGACTCTATATAAAAAACAAAAACTGTCGCTAAACATATGTTAACTGTGAAATAATAAGTATTCTAACCGAAACGTTCCACGATAACGGATTAATCAAGCTGAGTCCTCATCCTGGAGGGGATTAGTCGTTAATTCATCCAGCCAAGATTCTAAAATTTTTCAGTGGTGACCATAAAAATTTTCCATGGAATTGGGATCGAGAGGAGAAGAGGCTAGACGAGAAGCACCGGTAATTATGAACCCAGTTAGGTTACCCAGATTTTTCGTTTCATCGAATCTAGTCAGAACAAGACTGAATCTCAGAAAAATCTAGTCCGGCTCGAAGCGACGGATAGATCTCCACCCTTCATAGTTACCAGCAAAACTAGCAAAACTAAAGCGAAAGCTTTATCAAAGTAAATAACTAATTCCTATCACCTTTCATTTTTCTAAAAACTACGGCTGGGGGTGTTAATTAAAACTAATTCGTTACCTTCAAAAGTTCTAGAACCATAGCGAACTCAACCTGGTTTTGGTAAACCTAAACTCCCAGGCCTAGAAAACAAGTATACTAAGTCAATTACCCAACCACTTCCAGATGCAAGGTATCCAAAAATATGGTGCCCACCCGTCACCCCCATAATACAATAAAAGACGACCAAATTCACCAGAGTGCTGGTCTCACCTATACCTAAGAATCCAAGCAAAACCCTGTATCTGGACAGGGCAAAAATAAATTCACTAACCACAATTTTGACAAAACCAAACTTCTCAGGTAATCCTAACCCTCGCCCTTCTAAGCTCTAACACTTTCAGCGGCCAATTCTACCATGACACGGAAATATTCTGACACCAACTTAGTTTTCAAGAGCTGCTGATATGAATTTTACTAAATTAGAGCGGTCGTATCATTTTTTTCACCAAATTCTGCTGGCTATGAGCCAAATCTAAAATAAGTTCTTTAAAGCACTGATTCAAGCCGTTACCCAAAGATTTAACCTTTTTGCTCCATCCCGCCGGAAGAATTTCTTCTAAGTCAGCGCCGCCCCTGCCCTGCTCAGCCTTAATATAAGCCACTACCCCCCCCTACTACCTGCCTAGCTCTGAATTTAAGCGAAGCAAAAGAAAGAGTCACCTCGCCTTTCAACAGTAAACCCTCTTCCCTAATTCCAACAGTTATCCCCGTGTCACCATCCTGCTCAGCTAACAAATCTCCCTACGACAGAAGAACGAAGGAGCATTTTCTAAAACTATTTTACCAGCGTTGAAAGTTTAGCGTAAAAACCTATAAATATCCCTAATTCTAAAGTTCCAGAAAGCCCGGGGGAAGGTCAAAAATTAGGCGCCCACCGGGCAGATCTAAAGCGTTTAAAAATTCTTCCTGAAAAGGAAGAAGACGTTCGCGGCCCTCTTCAAACGGATCCGGTACCACTAGCAGAAGACCAGCTCCAGCGTCCATGAAGCCAGCCACCCGGCCCAAAAGACGACCCTGGATCGTTAAAACGTTGAGCCCCAAAAGATCGGCCCAGTAAATTTCATCCTCACCGGGAGTAGGGAGATGGCGACGAACTATACCCAGTAACCAGCCCCGGAAAGTTTGGGCCATCTCCCGGGAATTTATATTATCAACTCTGATTATAAGTCCCCGCGCCACACAGTAACCAGTGAAACTTTTAATTAATCGATGGTTGCGACCATCAGGAGAGCGAAATTCCAAAGTGTGACAATCTAAAATAAACCGGGGATCTTTTGTAAAAGCTGCAATCAGCAAAGCCCCAGAAATTCCATGAGCCCGGCAAACCCGACCTAAAGTAACGAAGTCGTCAGCGGTTTCCATCATCAATTACAACTACCAAAATACCGATCGTTATCTTGGCCGAAACGGCTGCCTTGATAGTATTAAAAATAATCTTCAGAAAATAACGGCTACCTTCTCTAGCGACAGTGATGGTCAGAAGCGCGCGCATAACTTTAATAGCCTGGCTATCTTTAACAATGAAGCGATTTTGGTCTTCTTCAGCTACCGTTAAAAGAAGTAAAGTTTTTTCATTAGAGCTTAAAGTTACTGTCACTTCATTAAACCAATCGAATGGAGAGCGAGCCAGATATTTTATAAGATCTTTCAAAGAGTAATACTACTCCGCAGCCTTTTTTCTACCTAAAAGACTGCGAACCGTGTCAGTAGGCCGGGCACCTTTAACCAACCACCGGTCAATTTCTTTTTTTTTAATTTCCACTCTGGCTGGGTTCTGATTAGGATCATAAGTACCCACCACTTCCAAAAAGCAGCCATCACGTTTGGCCCCGCTTTCAGCTACCACTATACGATAAAAAGGTTTTTTCTTAGCCCCTAAACGAGCCAGCCTTATTTTTAAAGCCATCAACATTTCTCCTTATTGTTTTTACATTCTTTACCCAGCTTTTTCACCAGTTAGCGGATGAAATTTTTTAAACTTAATCGATCACCTTTAGTAAATCGCTGCATCATTTTTCTAATTTCAGTAAAATTTTTTAAAAGCTTGTTAACATCAGTCACAACGGTACCGCTACCGTGAGCGATTCGCTTGCGGCGGCTAGCATCAATTATAGTGGGATCAGCCCTTTCTCCGCAAGTCATTGAATCTATAATAGCTTCAATCTTTTTCAGCTCCTTTTCATCCGGGCTGGCATCTCTCAGCTTTTTGAGCTTACCCAGGCCAGGTATCATACCTATAAGCGATTCAATAGAACCCATGTTTTTGATCTGATGAATCTGCTTCTGAAAATCGCTCAGAGTGAATTCGCCCTTCTGCATTTTTTTAGCCAGCAACCTGGCTTCTTTTTCATCAATAGCTACACGGGCCTTATCTAGAAGGCCTTCTATATCACCCATGCCTAAAATTTTTGAGGCCACCCGATTGGGGTGAAAAGTATCCAGAGCGTCCAGTTTTTCGCCGGTGCCAATAAATTTAAGAGGCTGACCCACCACAGCCTTGATACTCATGGCCGCCCCGCCTCGGGCGTCGCCTTCCGTCTTGGATAGAATGAGCCCGGTTAAACCAATACGTTCGTTGAAGGCCTGAGCGATATTCACAGCTTCCTGACCAGTCATGGCATCGGCTACCAGAAGAATTTCCCGAGCCAGAGTACTATTCTTGATCTGGCTTAGTTCTTCCATCAATTCATCATTAATAGTTAGACGACCGGCGGTATCAATTATAGCTACATCGCAACCGGCAGCGGAAGCAGCAGTTAAGGAATTAACGGCAATGTCTACCGGATTCATATCTATAGTAGAAGGAAAAACTGGAACGCCAGCTTCTTCGGCCAGCCGAGTTAATTGTATGATGGCCGCCGGACGATTGACATCGGCCGGAACTAAAAAAGGTCGGCGACCCTGTTTTTTAAGGTAACAAGCCAATTTCCCAGCAGTAGTGGTTTTACCGGAACCCTGAAGACCAACTAACATCAAAGACGCCGGCGACCGCCCATCAAGAGTAAGGGCTTGAGCCGAACCTCCCATAAGATCACGCAATTCCTCATAAACAATCTTAATGACTTCCTGACTAGGAGTCAGACTAGCCGTGATCTGGACGCCTAAAGAGCGCTTCTCCACGGTCGCCAGGAAATCATTGACCACCTGATAATTAACGTCGGCTTCTAGTAAAGCCAAACGCACCTCGCGAAGAGTATTTTTTAGATCAACCTCACTAACCCGGCCCCGCCCCATAAGCTTCTGAAAGGCTCCGGTCAGCTTATCGCTTAAACGATCAAACATAAATAAACACCTATTATTTTATAAACCGCTCGGGGATAACAATATTATTTTTAGAAACTTCATAAAGCTCAGCCCGCCAGATTTGGTTCATTAGATTAGCTTTATTTACGGACATCATCGTTTGAAAAGCGTGTCCGGTCGAGTCCTGAAAACGCATTTCATCGGCCGCCTGGTACTCATCTAGTTTCAGAAGAAAACGACCGGACTGTCCATCAAGTTCTCCCGCAACCAGTTCAGGGGTTATTTCACCAACAGTAGCTACAGAGTGAAAAGCGGTAAAAAGTTCCATCGCTTCCACTTGATTAAACGGCGCAACACCAATAAGGGCAGAGCGGGTTGTTAAACCAGTATCCCCACTCCTAAACGCGGTACCTTCCGGTCCGTTAACAAAACTGGTCCATCCCTGGGTTCTAATTTTATCCGCCGTCTCCTGCGCCCAAATTTTAACTAAACGGTCAGACTCGTCAGCCAGCCAGGCTTCGACTACCGAATCGCGCACATCTGAAAAAGACGGAATACGACTCTCCACGCGAGTTAGAGGGGTATAAAGAACTAAGCTCTCCGACCCTTCCACTGGAGGAGCTACTTTGCCCAAAGGAGCCTCAAAGGCCCGCTTGACGGCACTCTGGTTATTTTCAAAAAAAGCCAGGGGCGAAGCTTTAGTAAAAGCCGGGGAAATAACGGCCGTAAGATCCAGAGATTTAGCGGCATCGGCTAAATTAGGATTGGTCTCGGCTCGAGTAATAAGTTCTTCCAGACGACTAACGGCCATTTCGCGAGCTTTGGTAGTAGTAAGTTCAGCAGCTATAATATTTTTAACTTCGGCGAAAGGACGGAGTCCGAGTTTCAAATAAGCGTTCACTTTAATAAGATGATAACCAAGGTTGGTGGCTACCGGTCGAGAGACTTCACCTAAAGGGGCCTCAAAAGCGGCTTCTTCAAAAGGGTTAAAAGTCGTGCCCCGGGTAATAACTCCCATCTCGCCACCTTGAGCGGCAGTAAGCGGGTCATCACTCAAAATTCGGGCAAGATCAGCAAAATTTTCAACCCGGCTTCTGACGTAAGCCGCTTCAGCCCGCTCTAGAGTATTCTTTTTTTCGGCCTCATTTGGATTTAAATTAGGAAATTTAAATAAAATCTGACTTACGTCAATCGATTCAGGGATCTGAAAGCGATCAGGATTTTCATTATAATATTCCAGAAGCGACTGTTCGGCCGGTTGAGCCTGAGCCTGAAAATCAGCCTGGCGAATTTCCACATATTCCACAGTCATTTTCGAGGGCAGCCGCCACTTTTCCTGGTTCAGTACATAATAGCCTTCTAGGTCTTCTTTTCTGGGGACTAGTTTTCTTCTAAAACTAGCGCTGGGAAAGAAAATATAGCTGAATTTAACCTGATCTTCCTGAAAATGAAACATCTCTAACGCCTCGGGTGGGTAAACTCGAGTAAAACTGGTAATGAACGCGGCCACCCGCTCAGCAATAATTTCGTCCCGGAGGCTATTTTCATAGTCTCTAGCTGAAAGACGCTGGGTAGCCAAAAGGTTCGTATAGGTTTTTAGGCTGAACCGCCCCCCTTCCTGAAAAGTCGGATTAGCTGCCACATTCCTGGCCACAACCTGATCGCTAGGGATTAAACCAAGCGAATAACCGAACTGGCGAATCAAGATCTGACTAACCAGCTGGTTCACCGCTCTAAAGCGGGCCAGACGTTCAGCCGACGGAGGCGGATCCCCGTTAAATTCCTGCTGCTGAGCCCAAATCTCCGCCTGAACCAAATGATCGTAATCTTGAAGAGAAACTTCCTCGCCGCCCACTTTTATAAGTTCCGAACTACCTCCTCCGCCGCCAACACCCCAAAAAATAAAGACTAAAGCAATAGCCCCGATGATCAGCCAGACTACGAAACTATTAGCATTTTTTCTCATGTAGGCCAGCATGCTGGTTCATCTCCACAAAATTTAATCGGATACTTTTATTATATCCAACCGATTATTACAAGTTTATTTTTTCATCAGACTTAGCCACAAATTCCTGATATGCCTTGACATCTTCTGAGGAACCTATGATTAAAGGTACCCTTTGATGAATTTCAGTAGGTTTTATTTCCAGAATACGCTTAGTCCCTGTGGTGGCCAGACCACCGGCCTGTTCAACTAGGAAGCTCATGGGATTAGCTTCACACATAAGCCTAAGTTTACCGGTTGGTTTCAAAGGATCGCGCCGGTCGGCCGGATAAAGGTAAATACCACCGTATAAGAGATTACGATGAAAGTCAGCTACTAAAGAACCAATATACCGGCTGGTGTAAGGTTTAGAGTGTTCTGAGTCGGGATTTTTGAGCCAATCAATATAATCACGCGTAGCCTGATCCCAATAGGCGGAATTACCCTCGTTAGTTGAATAAATTTTACCTTTTTTCGGAATCTCTATCTTCGGATAAGAAAGAATAAATTCACCCACCGAAGGATCCAAAGTAAAACCGTGAACCCCGCTGCCAGTGGAATAAACCAACATACAAGATGAGCCATATATTATATAGCCAGCCGCCACCTGATTGAGGCCCGGTTGCAGAACGTCTTTAAGTTCTGGGTCTGTTTCCGGTGAAGTTATGCGTCGGTAAATGGAAAAAATAGTGCCGATGGAAACATTAGCATCAATATTAGAACTACCATCCAAAGGGTCAAAGTGAATCAGATAGTCACCCCGCCGATACTGGCGGGGAACTTCTATAAGATCCGCCTCCTCTTCAGAAACTAGAGTACAGACTTCGCCGGAAGAAAACAGGAGCCGTTTTAAAACCTGATTAGCTATATTATCCAGTTTCTGTACCTCTTCGCCCTGAACATTAAAGCCGCCGGCCCGACCTAAAACATCGACCAAACCAGCCCGGGCAACATCGCGCTGAACCATTTTGGCCGCTACCACAATAGCCATTAAAAGACGGGAAAAAGCACCGGTGGCCTTCGGGTTAATTTTCTGATTAGATAAGATGTGATTGAAAAGAGTAATACCAATATCCATGAATAACACCTCTCTCTGACCCTTAGTCAAGTTTTAGTTCCCTAGCCCGTCAATTTTATTTTTAACTCAAACTAACCGGGTATGATCTAAATTATTCAAAATCCTAAATAGCTTCACTAATTTTTATATTTATTTTCTTCTTCTTGAGTGGGGCGAACTGCCCAAGGGGCGAAGAACAAGTGGTAGCGCTCTTTAATTTCCCGTCCCACTTTTTCCGCCTCTTCTTTAGTAAAGAAAAACCCTACCCTGATGCGATGTTGAAGCCGGCCGTCAATTCTGGTTTCATAAGCATAAACCTGACCACCAACATTCTGACCTAAAAGATTCGATAAAATACGCGAAGATTCAGCGGCATCCGGGGTGGAAGAAATATTGACTACCCACCTTTCAGATATCTCAACCTGGCGGCTGGACGAATTTTTTGTTTTAATTGAACTGATTTCAGCCAATTTATCTTCCGCTAGTTTAATCTGGATCGAAGGTTCAGGAACGGCCAGTTTCGCTTCTACCCGTTTAGCTTTAGCCGACTTAACAGGAGCCAAAAGTTTAGGGACAGCTAGTTTAATTTCCGACGGTTTAACCGCGGCCGAGGAATTAGAAGCGGTCGGTTTAACTTCTACTGAGTTAGCCGCGGGGGTGACCGCACTTAACGTAGAAGAAGAAACTTTACCATCAGTTTCCGGGCTAGGAGAAAAATTAAGGGGCTCGAGCCCAGAGACCGGCTGAGCAGCTTTACTAACAACGGCAGAAGAACCTATCGGAGTAGAGACTTTAAGCGCATCTGGTGCAACCCCGACGTCAGGAAGCGTTGACAGAGAAGGCAACCCAATGATCGTTGATCCGACTGGTCCCGTCTTTTCCGATTCGGAGAGAACGTCCTGAAAAATAAACCAAGTTAGACCCAAGATAACCACCATCAGAAGCACTCCCAACCAAATAGGCCGGAAAGAACTCTTCCGGAATCTTTGAGCACCGCTAGGCCTCGGGGAGGGATAAGGGCCGGCAGAAGAACTGACATCTACATCCAATTCATTCTGAAGCACCTTATTTTCGGACTCATTCCGCTGGCTGTCGTTAAATTCTTCCATAAAATTGTTCCACCATTTGAAGCTAACTAATTTAATTGACCCCAGCAGCATTATCGTCAGCCGGGACCGATAAAGGAAAAGCTGAAGCCACGCCTTTGAGGGCTGCTAATTTAGTATTAGCTAGGTAAGCCTTGAAAGAATTAGGGAATTTTTGCAGGATTTCCTCATAATTCCTGATGGCCGCCTTTTGGTCGCCAACTATAGTATTAACGCGCCCCAGGGCCAATAACACATCTTCCCGGAGAATGGCATTAATAGTTTTAAATTCTAGAATAGCCTGATAAGCTTGAAGCGCCCGGGGATAATCCCGGCCAGTTTCATAAAGCCCACCCAAAGTATTGAGAAGAACAGGTTTGATAGATATTTCATTAGCTTTCAGAGTTTGAAGCAAATTTTCTGCCAGGGGTAACGCTTTTTCCAACGCTCTCTGATCGGTATAAAAACCGATCAGAGAAAAGGCAGCCAACCGAGCGGCCCGGCTACCCGGGTAATCAGCCCTAACCTTTTCCAAAGCAGGGACGGCCGCATCTGAAGCCAGGGCGTTTTCATAGGCTTCTAGCCCTTTAATATTAAATGAACTCTGATAGTTAACTAATAAAATAACCCCGATAATTACCAGCACTACAACCGCTCCCAAAGCGGCCAAAAGTCTAATGTGACTCAGAAAATATTCATAAATTCTTTCACTGATAGTCAGAAAAACGTCTTTCTCCCCAATGAGATCGCGGATATTTTTTTTATCAGTCAATTTATTAACAACCATTATACCCTTAAAAAATATGAACTTTAAAAATAAGGCCGAATATGCCTTCCGGTCTATTTAATTTAATTATTTTACCCTATTTACCATACTAATGCAAGCAGAGTCCTTTAATGTTAGTAGTTAGTGACTCATAGAATCAAAAAAGTCCAGGTTACTCTTGGTGCCACGAATCTTATCAAGCAAAAATTCCATACTATCCACCGGACTCATAGGATTAAGGAGTTTACGAAGAATCCAAATACGGTTGAGTTCAGTTTCAGACAACAATAATTCTTCCTTTCGGGTGCCACTCCGATTAATGTCCATGGCTGGGAAGACGCGCTTATCGCTAAGTTTACGGTCCAGATATATCTCCATATTACCGGTACCTTTAAATTCTTCAAAGATGACTTCATCCATACGACTGCCGGTATCAATAAGGGCAGTGGCAATTATTGTCAAAGAACCGCCCTCTTCCACATTACGGGCCGCGCCAAAAAAACGCTTGGGACGGTGCAAAGCATTAGAATCTACCCCGCCCGAAAGAATTTTACCAGAAGGCGGCACAACAGTATTGTAAGCCCGCGAAAGACGAGTTATAGAATCTAGCAGAATTAGCACATCGTACTTGTGTTCCACCAGACGTTTGGCTTTTTCTATAACCATGTCAGCCACCTGAACATGACGAGTGGCCGGTTCATCAAAAGTTGAACTAATAACTTCTCCTTTGACCGAACGCTGCATATCGGTTACTTCCTCAGGCCGCTCATCAATGAGAAGCATAATAAGAATAGCCTCAGGGTGATTTTTAGTAAGAGAGTTAGCTATTGTCTGGAGCAGAATAGTCTTGCCAGTACGAGGAGGTGAAACAATAAGACCACGCTGACCTTTACCAATAGGGGTCATCATATCCATAATACGCATAGAATTGTTTTTGCCATCGGTTTCCAACCTAATACGCTCTTCGGGATAGAGAGGGGTCAAGTTATCAAAAAGAATTTTATCGCGGTTACTTTCTTCAGGATCTTCAAAGTTGCACTGTTCAACTTTTAACAAAGCGTAATACCGTTCACTTTCCTTAGGAGGCCGAATCTGCCCAGTGACGGTATCGCCGGTACGTAAGTTGAAGCGCCGGACCTGACTAGGTGAAACGTAGATATCATCCGGCCCAGGCAAATAATTAGATTCAGGGGCCCTGAGAAAGCCGAACCCGTCCGGTAGAGTTTCAAGGACACCGCCGCCGAAAATCATCCCGTTGTGTTCCGTCTGGGCCTGAAGAAGGGCGAAGATAAGTTCCTGCTTACGGAGATTAGTGGCTCCTTCGATTTTAAATTCCTTAGCTAAAGCGATCAGATCGCCAATTTTCATTTTTTTAAGATCAGACAGATCCATTTTTTCGGTCATATTTTTTCCTGGAAAATTAACCCCGTCGGTTCAGTACGAGGCGATAGTTGAGACCCTATTCTATACCTGAATTAAGATATTCGCAAAGAAATACGGCAGGCCGTTGTTCGGAGTTCCTTACAGATTGACATTTTAAGAAGCAGAAAAATTGCAAGAGACTCGGCTTTTAGTTTCAGTTTTAGCTGAAATCTGAACACCGATAGAATGGAATCTGACGTGTTTTTTAGTATTATAAATGGAAAAAAAAATGATGTCAAGATTTTTTTTTAAAACCGGGGGCACAAAAAAAATAAACACTAAGTTTAATTTCTCTACTATACAACTTCACTGTCCGAACGTAAAAAGGGGAGAGTTTATACAAAAAACGATACGACTAAACAAAATAAGACTATAAACTCGTCTACTTTAGACAACCTAAATTAGAGTGTATCTTGAACTCCAGTAAGACTACCCAAAAAATATCAACCTGAAAATCGTAAAAAATTCCTTATAGATTCTTTTGACTCCATAAAGGAATTTAGACAGAGAACGACTGAGACTAAACGTTTCCGGTACCTATTCACAACAACTATCAAATAAGCTATAATTATACATCACCATAAAAATATGCTCCCTTATAATCACGAAGTCAAGTAAACTATAAAATACAGTATTTAAAGCTCCTTAATATACAAGGGAATTTATCCTTCATCATTCTCTTTATTATTTTTTGTTTGTCACTATCTAAGGTTTATATCAACACTACGAGGTCGCAGGTTCCTTTTTAAAATAATTCTCCATCAATAAAAAGTTAATTCTCTCCACACCTCGTACATATGCTATCTAATGTAATAGGTCAACATAAACAAAAATAAATGCGTCCGAACTTTCGATTCCATATAATGATAAATTGGTTTATTTTTTTACCAATATTTTTCATCGTACGTAAAGTTCGTTACACCTGTGATAATTTTTATAACTGCAACCACAATCTTCGATGTTCATTTTTTTCGGCACGATCAAAACTCTGATAATATAGATACCATAAAAAATAGCTTCCGCAACAATACTTTTATTCTTTCGAAAAAAAAGGAGGTTATCGTCTTCAACTTTAAATTAAGAATGCTTTTCCATGCGGTATTTATTTGGCCGACTCTTAAAACATACTAATGACTTGATTTTTAATTAATTATAGTAATTATAATATAATTTCAACCATGCAATCCTGGGTTTACTTTAAACCCTAATCGAAATATTCTCTTCTTCGAAGGATGTATAAGAATACCATCACCATAATTAAAGTAAAGCGTTTTTTCAAGGAAAATTTGCTGAAGCAAATTAATCTTTAAGATGCGTACTCATAACTAATTGAAAAAATACTATAGAATCTCTTAGAGCAATAGCTTTAAGAATATTATCCTAACCAAGGATATCCAGCTAAAAATATTCGTTTATTATACAGAATATTAACCATATAATAATTTAAAAAATTGAACGATGAGGAAGTTGTTTAAGAGTGGAACCACAATTCCCACTTTCGATATTTTTGTAAAGAGAAAACCTTTCAACGAACCGTGCCTTTTGCGTTATTTAATTTAACTTATTTTTCGTCAACGCGTTGAAGTTAGAGGGTTGGAAAAATATTCAAGGCTTCTATTTTATTATATGGAGAGAAAACACTTGAGAAGAAAGCTCTCTTCAACACCACCAGCCAATAAAAAATATTATTCCTCAAACTAATTCTAAGTTACAACTAAAAGTGATAACTTAACTCTGAAATATAATATACTCTACAGAGTTCCTTTTACACCGTAACTACGGAGAAGAGATAAGGAAATTCATCAGAATGATCACTTTCTGCAGAAGCCCTAATAAAGAATAAAGAATAAAGAATAAAGAAATAAAGAGAATCAAAAGCCGCCTTAAAGCTATCGTCTTAACATTATTCCGTAAATTAAATAAAAAAATTAATAGTTATTTTAGGATTTTATCAGAAATAGTTCAAATTTTTCGAGTATATTTTAACCTAATAATAAAAAGATAAAATAAAATTTATAGTCTACATGAACCGAAAATACTCTGCATAACTAAAAGTAAAAAGCACAAGAACTATGAATTTGATTCGAAAGTTTCAATAACGATAACTAAAACTAACAATGTGATTATAGCTGCTAAGATTTTGGCCGAACTCTCTACAATGGTAACACACTTGGCAATACAATCCAATAAATAATTAAAAAAGTAAACCACTAATCAGATTTAAAGATTTGTGCCTAAGGTTATCAAAGTCGCAAAATAGTTAAAGGAGCCCAAATATTAACATTAAAAAATTAAGGTCATAAAATTAGCGGTCCTACAAAATAAAAAAATAGAAACCAAAATAAACAACATGTGAAATAAAATCAATTATTAGATATCTTAAATTAGATATTTGAATGTTTCGAAGCTCCCTAAAAGAAACCCTGGGAGATAATATTAACACCCTTATGGCTGCCACTACTTTCAACTTCATAAGATGAATAAAGTAATTGACCGTTCTCCAGAAAAATCGCTTGAAATATTAAACTAACACAAATTACTTTCACAAAAAAAACTTAATCGTAGATTTTTACTCTCAACTAACCCACGAATTGAAATTAAATGCAAGGCGATAATAAAATTGTGATATCGGAAGTATTTTCAGGGCAAGCTTTTACTGATATCGAATGCCAGTACTTATCGGTTAGAAGCCAATAATTAATTTGCCGTTTACCACGCTTTATCGCGGTTTTAACTATATTAGGTCAACATTTAACACTCACCTCAATATAACTTGAGAAGAGATCATAATAAGCCAAATTGACGAGATGCAAAAAACACTTAACCAGCTTATTCTTAATTTTATCCTAATAATCCAAAAAACTAATCCATAACGGTATAAAGGTCCATTCTTATCAATGCTTTTAACTTTAAACTCGGTGGCTAAAGTGCTTAATTTTTAGATGGCTAATGTTCTCATTTTGATCTTTTCGTTTTCCCAGTATAATTAGCACAAGAGAATAGCCGAAGATAAATTACGATTTAGTAGCAAATCTATATCCATGATTAAAAAATAATAAAATAGCTGGTACAAGTCAATAACAAAATATCATTTAAATAGGCATCTATATTGCAATTAAAGATATATTTTAATCATAATTTTAATGTATTATAGAAAAAAGCAGCTGGAAGTTCAATTCAACCTAAAGTTCCACAAGTAAAAGTGCAATAAAATATTAATATTACGATACCAAAATAACATTGTTACAGTAAATATGTGACTATATAAATATTATTTACTACTTAACATATTAACATTAGTCAGCTATCATAATCCATATTTATAGATGCCATTCTAAATCGTAATCCTTTTCTTGCGATTCTTCTACGCGAATCTTACCAGAATAATGGAAAGGTGAGCATTGCCTTTTGGGATGTTTCGGGTATTCACGTAATAAAGAGAAAGGTAAGCGCCAAATAAACTATAATCTATTGACCAACGGAAAGGAGTGACCCATATTTATTAACGTCTGGCCAGGCGATACTTTTGATTTAACCACACTCATTTCAACAGTTGAAAAATTTAGAGTCGAATTTAGGTTTGGTAAAGTAGTTGCTATAGGTGATCGGGGGACGTTGGAGGTCAAGAATATAGCCCTTCTACAGGTCATAAAAGATATAAACTGAATAAGCGCTTTAGAATCTACATCTATATAGGAATCACTTAACAATCGTAAAAAAAACAGATACCTCTTTTTAACAAGACAAAACTCATTGAATTTGTAGCGCTGGATGAATATCCGGGAGAGAAATTGTTAACTTATTATAATCTATTTCTGGCCGATAAGTGAGCTAAGACCAGAGAGGAGCTATTAGCCGTTACCGAGAAAGACTTAGAGTAAATAAGAGCCAGTGTTTAAGTAGGACATTTAAAGGGATAGGATGCCGTAAATTTGGCTATAAGGCAGAAGATAAATTGCAAAAAAATAAAATCTCTTCTTCGTGAAATTAGTGAACCTTAATTTAACTTCCATCGTCACACTTTTAGTATAGAGTAAAAGTAAATATTAGATGAAATCTATATGATTAGAACATTAACTAACAAAAATGAAATGAGCCCAGAGGAATGCATCCGTACTTAAAAAAATCTCTCCCAAGTAGAGCGAGTTTTTAAAATAATGAAGAACGTTAACATAAAAATATAACCCCTACATCAGTGGCTGGAACAAAGAATCATGACTCATATCTTAGGATATTTGGCTAAAAGTTTTAAATAGAAAAAATTAAGATACCCTCCCTGTCCAGAGCTTTAACAGCTTATTTCTCAATTTAACATAGCTTTCTCTACCGAATTATTTACCTATTATTATAACAACTCAGCATCTATTTAAATACCTGCTAAGTAAACAATAATGCTTAGAACTAAGCCAATAAAAATGCTATATTTACTTAACTAAATTTATTCACCCCACTGTAACAAAAAGCCTCTGGTTCGCTCTAATCTATAAATTATGTCCAGTAATAAAATATTATTTTTTTAAAGTAACATCTTGAACTAATAAATAACCTTAGCCGGTTGTTGAATTTCAATTTAAAAAAGTAACTCCCCTATTTTAGGTACTCGTCTTTACAGTTCTTTATAGCCAAAGTACTGGGATACCCTATCAGCCATAGAAAAATAGTCAATACCTTAAAGAAAATCTAAACTATTTTAAAGGATCCTTACAAGGAACCTTGAATACTCTGCCCGAATAACCCTTATTAAATATAGACGAAACCAAGTACAAAAAAATGCTCTCCTTTTTTGGACCTAATTTTTTTAGGCCGGTTTCTTCGTAATGTTAAGAATACTAGCCCATTGATTAAAAGAAAATTTCCACCCAATTTTTGGGGGGTTTTTGCCGGATCACTCGACTATTATTACTATCCAACCTATCACAAGTATTTAAAAAACTACCTGTCCCAAACCCAATTCTGTCTGACTCATTTCATTAGGAACACACAATTTTTAAATGAACTAGGTTGCTTTAATAAATAAAAAAATCGAACCCCGCGAAAAAAGGACCAAGCCAAGGTAGTGCCGGCTCTTTCCCAGAACTAATATAGTAATAGATTAGTAAGCTATCGTTAATGCGAATGGGCTTAATCTCCTCAACCCCATCCGCCGCCAAAAAACTAAAAAAATTAGCGGGCAAAAAAGATAACTTCCCCCCCTAATGAAGCCTTTAGTTTAAATGAGATTCCGTTTAAAATAAGCATTTAAATCATGCTAAAAAGCACACCGGGTGCAAGAGCCAAATCCTTATGCGACGATTTCCAGAAGGCTTTAGCACGTAACACACCCATAAATATAAATGAATAGATTATACGAGCTATAACTAATATTGTGGAAGACTACTATTCAAGAACGACGAAGACGAGACTGAGACAACCTGTAGCTACCTCAATTCTGAAAAATTATTATTTCTGAAAATCAAAAATAACCACACATCGTACTTTAAAGTCAACGGGGCTATACTATAAACCAAACAAAAAAATAAAGGGAGACCGACCTAAAAAAAACAAATTTAAAAAGAAAAACACAACGCTTCTCGAAACTACCAACGCTTTAAAGAAACACACCTTCACTTTAACTCTTCGCAACAGCTACGAAACCTATCAACGCCGTTCTATTGAGCGATAGGGCCACTTAAATCCAAAATATGAAAGAAAAACTCTGTTCCCAAATATCTAATAAACTTTCGATTTTTTTATTTATGCAAAAACTCCTCCATTTTCGCCAAGACCATACCCAGCAAAAAGGTTGATTCATCGGCAACGGCGCTATTGAAAGCGGGAATAGAACCGTACCCTAACAACGTTTGAAGTAACCTAAAACATGTTAGAATATTAAAAAAATAGTCCTGGCCTCAATATCAAAAACCAAAAGCAGCTTTTGAAAGCGAGATATTGAAGAGACTCTCCTTGGGCGCTACAAACTTGAAAGAAATATAAATTAAAGAATAAAAAGCGCTTATTTTTTTGTGTTCACTCTTCAAAATTAGTCTAGAAATATACAACTCAATCAAAATAGAAAGATATCGCGAAAGACTCCAGAGGGTCCACAATATTTAAACTCTACTGGTTATTGCCTTCCAGCACGGCTTTTCTAGACAGCCTGATCTTGCCCTGCTTATCAATTCCAAGGACTTTAACATCGATGAGATCGCCTTCTTTGACCACATCGGTGACACGCTGGACACGCTCAGAAGCCAGCTGAGAGATGTGAACTAACCCATCGGTACCAGGAAGAATCTCAACAAAAGCACCAAAATCCATTATTTTAACCACTCGACCATGATAAATCTTGTCTAGTTCCGGTTCCTGAGTAAAGCGGCGAACCAGTTCCACAGCTGCGATGGCCTTTTCAGCTGTAGGGGCGTAGATGGTAACTTTACCACTGTCTTCAACTTCCAGGCGGGTATCAGTTTCGGTCTGAATTGATTTTATAATTTTACCGCCCGGGCCGATGACATCTTTAATTTTTTCTGGATTTATCTCAATTATAGTCATTTTAGGGGCATACTGGGATATTTCTTTCTTAGGTTCAGCGATGACCTCTTTCATTTTTCTCAAAATATGGAGACGACTTTCTTTGGCCTGTTCCAGAGCGCGAGTCATAATTTCCCGAGTAACACCGCTAATTTTTATATCCATCTGAACGGCAGTTATACCAGCGACAGTGCCCGCTACTTTGAAATCCATGTCACCCAGATGGTCTTCATCACCTAAAATATCCGTCAAAATAATAACCTGATCACCTTCTACTACTAGACCCATAGCCACCCCGGCCACCGGGGCTTTAAGAGGCACTCCGGCATCCATTAAGGAAAGAGTAGCGGAGCAGACGGAGGCCATTGAAGACGAGCCATTGGATTCCAAAATCTCAGAAACTACCCTAATAGTATAGGGGAAAGTTTCATGAGGCGGAATAACAGCCCGAAGGGCTCGTTCGGCCAAAGCTCCATGCCCTATTTCCCGGCGGCCGGGCGCCCCAAGGCGTTTAACTTCCCCGGTACAGAAAGAGGGAAAATTATAATGCAACATAAAGGTTTTAAAAGAATCGCCGATCACGGTGTCCAGACGCTGATCATCGTAACTAGTGCCAAGAGTGGTTATGCCCAGGCTCTGGGTCTCACCGCGGGTGAAAAGGGCTGAACCATGGGCGCGGGGCAGATAGCTTACCTCACAGGTAATTGGGCGGACTTCAGTCAGAGACCGACCATCAATACGGTGGCCTTCCCTGACGATCATTCCTCTTAAAATCTCAGCTTCCAAATGGTGTAGAGCGTAACTTACATCGCTCTTACCATCGGGATGTTCTTCAGCTATAGCGGCCTGAACCTCAGTTTTAAGCTGGAATATTTTTTTCTGACGAGCTTGTTTTCCCCTGATAGTCAAAGCGGTCATCATGGCCGGTCGATATTCGGAAACTACTTTTTTTATCAGTTCTTCATCACGCGCAATTTCATCGGGCACTCGTTTCCCCTTACCGCAAGCCTTCTGAAGTTCTAGTTGGATATCTAATAGGGGTTGAATAGTTTGATGGGCTAAAAAGATAGCATCTAAAATATCAGCTTCAGTAGCTTCAAGGGCTCCACCTTCAACCATGACCACGGCTTCACGGTTACCGGCCACAATAAGGGCTAGATCGGCGGTTTCTAATTTAGCCTGAGTAGGGTTAACGATCAGTTTACCACCCACCCGAACAACCCGGGCTCCGGCAATAGGACCGGTAAAAGGAATATCCGAAAGAGTCAAAGCGGTCGAAGTCCCAAGCATGGCCAGAAGATCCGGATCATACTTATCGTCTACGCTGATAGCCTGAGCGATAACCTGAGTTTCAAAAGTCCAGTTTTTGTTAAAAAGAGGCCGGCAAGTCCGATCAATGAAGCGAGAAGTCAGAATTTCTTTTTCCGAAGGCCGCCCAATTTCACGGCGAAAAAAATTACCGGGAATACGGCCTACAGAATAAAAGCGTTCAAGATAATCTACTGTAAAAGGGACAAAATCAAGACCCTCTCTTTTTTCGTTCGAGGCCACGGCCGTAGCCAGAACCATGGTTTCTCCCATGCGAACTATAACCGAACCGCCAGCCTGACGGGCAACTTTCCCTGTCTCAATGCTGACCACAGCTTCACCGATTTTAGTTTCAACTTTCATCAATTTCTCCTCTAACACGCCGGTCTTAATCCACCGGCTGAAAAACCCCTGGTCTTTCTGAGCATTTTTCCGTACTTAAAAGATAAGGAACTTTTCCCCCCACTTTTTGATCCGGGTGATTTTTATTTATTTGCGTAATCCTAAACGCCCAATGAGATCGCGATAGCGATTAATATCCTGCTGCTTAAGATAGTTCAACAAACGACGGCGCTGACCTACTAATTTCAGAAGGCCTCGCCTCGAAGTATGATCTTTGTGATGGTATTTAAAATGTCCGGTAAGGTTGGCAATGCGTTCAGTGAGCAGAGCCACCTGAACTTCAGGACTACCAGTATCGTTATCGTGAGTTTGATAGGTTTCAATTAGTTCCCTAATTTTTTCAGTAATGATGGACATATTTGCTCCTTGCCATCCGGCATTTTTGATTCAGGCGTTACCGCCTGACGAAAAAACCCGCAAGGGCCGCAAGAAAGGCTCCCGGGGCACTTCATCTCTAATGAAAGGGTCTATTTGACCGAGACCTATAAGCTGGCCTTCGGCATTCAAAATTTTATAAATCCCGGCAGGATGGGACCCAGCACTAGCCGAGCGACCGTTGACAAAATCAAGAGCCGCCCGGTCTTCCAAAATCAAAGCCTCCAAATGGGGTAAAGCCGCAGCCGGAGATCTGATATTCAACCGCCAGTCGCTCTCAGACCAGACGGCCAATTCATCTAAGGTAACCGCCTGGGTCACGGACCAGGAGCCAATCCGTTCCCGCTTCAATGCACTCAAAACTCCCCCGATGCCCAAAGTCTCTCCCAGATCCCGAACTAAGGATCGTATGTAATAACCAAATGACACTTTAGCTCTGAAATCCAACCGAGGCGGTTCATATTTAAGCGGTTCCAATCTAAAAGCCGTAACTCGGCGAGGGGGCAATTCTAAATTTTCCCCGGCCCGAGCCGCCCGGTAGGCCCGACGGCCAGCAATTTTAACAGCCGAAAAAGCCGGTGGCACCTGGTCACCCTCCCCTTCCTGCTCTTCAAGGGCTTTTTGCACTACCGCCTCTGCCGGCCAAGGAGGACCCTGGCGACGTAAAGGTCGCCCAGTGAGATCATCAGTATCGGTGGTCAGACCCAATTCCATTTGCCCCAGATAAGTTTTGTCTAACCGGGTCAAATAGGGTTCCAGCCTGGTAGCTGAACCCAGAAGAACAGCCAAAAGGCCGGTAGCCATAGGATCCAGGGTACCAGTATGGCCCACCTTTTTCTGCCCGACTAAGCGACGCACTTTAGCCACTACATCATGACTAGTTAAGCCTCCCGGCTTATCAATAAGTAATAACCCATGCAAGCGTGGAGTTAAATCAGTCATTTAAAAAAATTTCCGCCCACCGCAACAAGTTATCTACCGCCACCCCGGCGGTACCCGCATGGGGATCGTCATAAGCCGCCGCCTGACGATGGCCACCGCCGCCAAAAACCCTAGCCAGAGCTGAGGCATCTAGAGATTCCCGGCTGCGTAAACTGACTCGAATAGTGCCAAAACCCTGTCCAACATCCTTAACTAAAGCCGATAAAATAACCCCAACCACTTGTCGACCCATTTCCGCAAGCTCTTCAGTATCGGTTATTACCGCCCCAGTCTGTTCCAAAAAAGCTGGAGTAACGATCATAACAGCTAAACGACCACCGCAATAGAGGGTCAAGGTATTTAAAACTAACCCCATAAGTTTAAAACGTCTTAAAGGCAAGTCATTTTTTAGCTGCCGATTGATCTGATCCAAAGAGCCACCCAAATCAACCAGATCGGCCACCGCCCTGAGAGAAGTAGCGGTAGTGTTGTTCTGAGTGAAAAAACCGGTATCCATAGTTATAGCTACCAGCAGAGCTTCTACCGCCAAAAGTGGCGGAATTACCCCCCAGGCTTTTATAAGAGCCCAGGTTAATTCTCCAGTGGACGAAGCGGAAGTCTGATGAAGCCAAACTGCTTTAAAAGTCTCCGCTTCATCTAAAGGATGGTGATCCACCACCATAACGGGAGGGCGATTCTTCATAACGGCCAACTTTTTAGCCGCCGGCCCTAGGCGATCAAAGCTATGGCAATCCAGAAGCAACAGCAAATCATAAACGGCTAGATTATCCGGTAGTTCCACCAGAAAAAGACCAGTCAGGAGAAAATTTAAACGTTCAGCCCAAGCGCCGATGAGAGCAATATCAGCTTGACGACCTTGCCCGATCAGGGTTCTAGCCAGAGCGGCGGAAGAACCCAAAGCATCACCATCGGGGTTATGGTGAGTGAGGATTAGAATTTTACGAGATCGATTCAAAAGCTCCAGAGCTGCCGGTCGCCAGTCTGGCACAATATCAGTCATGCTCTGAGACTCCGGCTACGCTTGACCCTACCCGTTTTAAAAGATCATTCATATGCTGAGCGTATTCCAGATTACGATCAAACTCAAACTTTATCTCTGGAGTATATCTGAGACCTAGTTCCACAGCCAAGGTAGACCGGACGAAAGGAGCAGCCCTAGCCAAAGCTTTCTGAAGCGCTACTTTCTCCCCCGATTCACCCAGAACACTGTAACTAACCACCGCTATTTTCAAATCTCTAGTTATTCTAACCGCTGTGACGCTTACCACTTTAAGGCGGGGATCCTTACTTTTATTGAGTAAAAGGACGGCAATGGTCTCCTTTAGAAGTTTATTCAATTTTTCCAAACGTCGTTGACTCATAAATATTACCGGCCAAAGAAACAATCAAAATTCATCTTAAAGTCATCCACCTCGGCATCGATATTATCTTCGACGAAATCAAAGATATTATCGATAATGCTGTTAAGAACCCGGAAAACTGAACTACAGACGGCGAAACACAGAACCATAGTTTCATAAACATCCCGACATGCATCTAACGGACCGCTCCCTCGTCTTGGATTTCTTCGGCTCGAACCGTACGTTCTTTTTCTTTGGTGGCCCGGGCTACAGCTTCATCTATAAGTTCAACTGTGGCCGCTGTTTCTTCGACATGAAAGACCTCAACTAAGTCGCCTACTTTAACGTCGTTATAATTTTCAAAGCCTATCCCACACTCGTAACCAGCGGCCACTTCGCGGACATCCTCTTTAACTCTTTTCAGAGAAGATAAGCGGCCATCATGAATTACCACGCTATCACGTAGCAAACGGGCTTTAGCCCCGCGCACAATTTTACCATCAAGCACATAAGAACCGGCAATCGTACCTACCCGGCTAACTACGAAAATAGCCCGTACTTCAGCCCGACCCAGAATTTTTTCGCTCCTAACTGGGTCAAGCAGACCAGCCATGGCTTCTTTAATGTCATCAATAAGTTTGTATATAACATTGTAATAACGGATTTGGATATGTTCAGCATCGGCCAGTTCCTGAACCTTAACGGAAGGGCGTACCGCGAAACAAATAATCAGGGCGTTAGAAGCCGAAGCCAGCACAATATCAGTTTCAGAAACCGCACTAGCCCCCTGATGGATAATGTTAATTTTCATCTCCAGAGTAGAAAGCTTCATCACCGCATCAACAATAGCCTCTAGAGAACCTTGAACATCAGTCTTAATAATTAAGTTCAAACCCTTGATAGCCCCAGCCCTGATATTATCGAACAGGTTTTCCAGAGTGAGTTTAGAAGTCTGAATCAATTCGCTTTCCCGCTGACGCAAAAGGCGGTGTTGACTAATTTGGCGAGCCTGCTTTTCATCTTCCAGCACTATGAATTCATCACCGGCCTGGGGCACACCGCTGATGCCCTGAACTTCCACAGGAATAGCCGGCCCAACTTCAGACACCCGATCACCCTGATCATCAAGCATAGCCCGGATGCGCCCGTGAAAAACACCGCAAACATAAGCGTCGCCCTGCCTTAATAAGCCTTCCTGAACTAAAACAGTGGCCACCGGACCGCGGCCCTTATCCAACCTAGCCTCAATAATACGGCCTCGGGCTGGGCCATCGGGCCGAGCCTTAAGTTCTAGAACATCAGCCTGCAAAAGAATCATATCCAAAAGTTCGGCTACTCCCTTACCGGTCTTAGCCGATATTTCTACGAAAACGGTATCACCGCCCCAGGCTTCCGGCACTAAACCGATCTCCATCATCTCCCGACGGACTTTTTCAGCATCGGCCCCGGGCTTATCTATTTTATTAACGGCTACTAGAATAGGCACGCCAGCCGCCTTAGCATGATCGGCGGCTTCCCGAGTCTGAGGCATTAACCCATCGTCGGCGGCTACGATAAGCACAACTAAGTCGGTTACTTGAGCACCCCGCGACCGCATAGAAGTAAAAGCTTCATGACCAGGAGTATCCAAAAAAGTTATATTACGGCCACCAGCTTGGACATGGTAAGCACCTATATGTTGAGTAATACCCCCAGCCTCGCCAATTTGAATATTGGTTTTACGAATATAATCCAGAAGAGAGGTCTTACCGTGGTCGACATGACCCATTATGGTTACCACCGGCGGCCGATCAGTCTCTGGTAAAGTGGTTTGGCATTCCAAATTGAGAATATTTTCCTCGTCAAAGGCTGATTTATCTACTTCATAACCGAATTCGGCAGCCACCAAAGTTGCAGTATCAAAATCCAGAGCCTGGTTTAAACCGGCCATAACCCCCATACTCATGAGTTTTTTGATTATATCACCAGCTTTAATAGAGAGTCGGTGAGCTAATTCAAAAACAGTAATTACTTCATCCACTTTTATTCGACGTTTAATGGCTTTCGGAGTCGTTATTTCGGTTTTAGCCTTAGCTTTTTTAACATTTTTACCCCGGCGGCGAACTCTTTCCCAGTCACCTTCGGAATAGAGGTCAGTCCGTTCCACCACATTTCGACGACGACTAAGTTTAGCCCCGGCATTATCATCGGCCTCGAAACGTCCGGCAGTCTGACTTTTTTTCCTCTTATCCCGACGACGAGTTACCTCGGCTTCCAGGAGTGAAACTGTAACCACGGGAACGGAATCAGAACGACGAAAATCACCGGTTCGAGGGTGATTACCCTCACCTCCCCCCCCGGTCGGACGGCAAACGGAGGAATTAAACGCCGGTTTGGGGACAACCGGAGTTTCTTTCCAATTGGGCTTGCTACCCACCACTCTAGCCGCATCGAAGTTGCCTTTAGGCGGAGGAATAATGCGGGCTGGAGGATCTGAGAGTTCGCGAGTAACTTTGCGGAGCATCAACTGGGCTGTTTTCCCCGGTTCAGTCGCTACCTTCGCTTTAGCCAACGGTAGAACCCCTTCGATTAGGCCCACAGCCAAATCCGACGGTGGGGTCTCCGATTGAATATCTTTGGACGGAGAAGAAGGATTAGGTTGTAATTGTTTAAAATCGGGAACTAAAGCTGGTTTAAAAATAACTGTTGCAGACACGTTTTTTTTTACCTGAACATTTAAAATGGCTGAATTAAGCGGGATGGCGGTTTTTTCAACGAGCTTAGCGGCAACGGCAGAGACGACGTCTTCTTCAATCGGGGCTCCGGTGGCTGGTTCAAAAGAAGCGGGTTTAAGAAGGTCACTCTGGCTTTTCTTGCGACGACGAATAACTTGAGGAATGGTAGGTTCAGTAGCTTCCTTGTAAGAACCAAGACGCCGAGCTATATCTTCAATTAAATAATCTTCCAAGCCACTAGAAGCCACTAGTTTAACCCCAGGCAAAAGCTTCCACTCCAAAATTTTCTGGATAAGTTCGGCACTGGTTAAAGACAGTTCCTTAGCTAATTCGTGAATTCTCTTTTTACCCATCCCGCTACCCTTCGTTATTTTATCTAGAAATTATACCCTAAACGTAAAACTATAACCAGTCATAATAAACTAGAAATTCACGGGTTATCTTTTTTTATCCTCAAGGGCGCCGCCCTGGAAGTGACTAATCCAGCCACGTTCAATTTTTCCTTCACCTTAAATGCCCTGGTAAAGGCTTTTTTCTTCAAGGCGCCAGCTAGACAAGATTCCCCGACTCGGCACAGCCAAGCGCCCCGTCCCCCTTTTCGACGACATTCATCCCAGATAACCCGGGG
>LQAB01006673.1_pt1 | contig 85086 bp, 57 predicted proteins | sample 654521 | NCBI WGS metagenome assembly LQAB01 (sample SAMN00762031, study PRJNA78659) | termite gut metagenome | isolation source: bacterial endosymbionts found in Trichonympha flagellates filtered from... | host: Zootermopsis nevadensis | place: USA: Mt. Pinos, Los Padres National Forest, CA ... | reverse complement strand
CTACTGTCTATCTGTGATTCCGATAAGCCACGTCTTATCGCTCCGGCCCGCTTGCTCGCCGAATTGGGGTATTATTTCCACGCCACCGATGGAACCCGCCGGTATCTGATGAACGCTGGGCTGGATTGCAAGCTGGTCAACAAAATGACTGGCCCCCGGCCCAATCTCTTGGATCGCTTAAGTGACGGGAATATTAACTTGGCTGTCAACACTATAGCTGGTCAGGGTTCCGCCCGTGACGGGCAGATTATTCGAGCTGAGGCTCTTAAACGCCGTATCCCGGTACTGACCACCATAAGTGCTCTGGAAGCCATGGTGGAAGGACTAGTTCAATGGCGCCGAAAAGCTCTCTCCGTTGAGGCTCTTCAGGATTTCTACCGTACCTGAAGCCCCCGACCAAGAAGAGAGAGGGCTCGATATGGAAGTCTCCATATCGAAAATATTTTTTGATTAGATCGATGATGCCGATTTTATCGGCTACAGTTTGCGTAAAGTGCTTTTAAATGGTCGTCTGACCCTGGGAGTGTATGTCAGGTTTTTAAAAAAATTCGTCTAGTTTTATGGCGTTTGTTTGGCTCTGGGTTATTTTAGTAGTTTGATCGCCTCAGGAATAATTTATTAGGCTCTTCTGGTAAAGGACGATTTGATTTGGTGGTTATGCCGGTCAACACTTTTATAGTTTATGATCCTAGTTCCTTTAGATACTGGAGTTAAAATGGTTCTGGGGGATTGTGGTGAAGATACATTCTTTAGGAGTAGATTTATTTTTTCAATTTTTCGATGGGTGCTAAAAAATACAATAATATTACATGATTATAGTATTATTATGTTAAATAGATTTATTTATTCCCCATTATGTTAGTCGAGCTTCCAAGAGGCTAATCAATTTTTTTGGTAGGTAGAAAAGTTTAACAAAAAATAGGGTGTCTTATTTTTATAAATAGCTGTAATAGTTTATAATAAAAATGCTCTTTTAGGTACGATTTTGGGTTTGATTGGTGAGTAAAAAATCTAATTATGAAAATTTTCATGATGAATGTATGGTGAAGAATATTTCTAAACCTGTCCGGACGATTTAGCTAACAAAATATAGTTCAATAGAGGAGGGCTTTATGCTTAGCTATTTCGATTTAACCGTTTAGTTCAATTGAATAAGTCACACTGAAAAAGAAGAGCCTAAAAACTGCCTCCGAGTGATTTGCGCCAGGAAGATCGCCCCGGGTGATTCGAAAAGAACCTGGGAATTTTTCTTCAGTCAGCCCGGAACCGACCCCGTAATTAAAAGCGAAGTCGACTACCTAAACGAAAAAGAATCCAACTTCAACTTTTATGCTTGAAGATAAATTAGGGGTGCTAAACTTAAGCGCAGACTTGGCAAGCTCCGGTTTCGCAGGTCAGCATCCCGTTTTCAGGGGCTGGGCCGTCACCTTGCCAAAATGGCGACATGGCTCTGAGTTTGGCGATAATCGGGGGAAAGATTCGAATGACCTCGTCCACCTCTGCTTCGGTATTGTGAATAGATAAAGACAGGCGAATCGAACCGTGGGCGGCGGTGAAAGGCACTCCCATAGCCCGTAGGACGTGAGATGGTTCCAAAGAACCGGAAGTGCAGGCTGAACCTGAGGAAGCGCAGACTCCTTTTGCTGCCAGATGCAGCAAAATGGCCTCACCTTCAATATATTCAAAACTGATGTTAGTAGTATTGGGCACTCTGTCTTCGCTTCCGCCGTTAACTCGGGTGTAGCTGATGGCGGAAGTGAGGCCTTTTTCAAGGCGATCTCGTAGGGCGCGAACCCGGATATTTTCATCGATCAAATTGGTTAGGGCCAGTTCGGCGGCTCGGCCGATGCCCACAATATAAGGGATATTTTCCGTTCCACCTCGGCGGCCGCTTTCTTGATGTCCACCCAGCATGAAAGGGGTGTATTTCAGGCCTCGGCGTACATAGAGTAGCCCTACCCCTTTAGGTGCGTGAAACTTGTGACCGGAAACGGCCAGAAAGTCAATCTTAGTTTTGGAAACGTCAATGGGTATTTTCCCGGCGGCCTGAACTGCATCGGTATGGAAAAGAATGCCGCGCTCGGCCGCGGCTGCGGCCATTTTTTCGATGGGGAAGATAACTCCGGTTTCGTTGTTAGCCCATAAAAAACTAGCTAGGGCCGTGTCGGGGGTCAAAGCTGTTATGTATTGATCCCATAGAATCTGGCCGTTTTCGTCCACTCCTATTTCTGTGACGCTATAACCCTGTTTGCGTAATAAGGGCAGATTGCTCAAAATAGCGGGGTGTTCCACCCGGCTGGTAACAAAGTGTTTACGATCGGGTTGAGTGCGCAGAGCGGACCAGATGGCTGTATTGTCGCTTTCGGTGCCGCAGGAGGTAAAGATTAACTCGCGAGGCTCACAGCCTAAAAAGGCGGCTACTTTTTCCCGGGCGTTCCGCAGTTCCCGGGCCACTTCGCCGCCGAAAGGATACATACTGGAGGCGTTGCCATAGCGTTGACCGAAGAAAGGTAGCATAGCTTCAACTACTTCCGGGGAGGTCATAGTGGTGGCATTGTTGTCAAAATAGATTAACTTAGGTTCGCTCATGGGCGCACTTCCTTTACCGTAATATTTTCAGAGACCTGTTCGCGTAGTTTTTCAGTGACGAAGTCAGCCAGAGTTCGCTTGGAAGATGGACAGGCAGCGCAGGCTCCTTTCAAGGTTACTTGCACTTCGTTACCGACTATATCTACCAGTTCTATATCACCTCCGTCGTGCATTAGAGCTGGGGCTATCTCATTCTGAATAGTCTCTTCAATGAGACGGGCTTTCTGCAGAAAAGTTAATTTAGGGGTGCCACCGTTGGAGGGAGTTGGAATAATCGGCGGTGCGGTCTCGACTCCTTTAAGGATCCGAGTTAAAATAATTTCCACTTGGGGGGTGCAACGGCCGCAGCCGCCGCTAGCCTTGGTATAGGCGGTGACGTCTTCCAGGGTGGTCAGTTTGTTTTCCCGGATCACTCGATCAATTTCTTTTTCCGTGACCCCGAAACATTCGCAGACAATAGGACTGTCAGCCAGGGGTAAGGGTAACCCACGATAATTGGCTACGGCTGCTTCCAAAGCCTCGCGCCCCAGCACCGAGCAATGCATTTTTTCTTTTGGCAGCCCCCCCAAATAATTGGCTATATCTTGATTACTTACTTTCAGAGCCTCGTCTAGAGTCTGACCGATGATCATTTCAGTCAGGGCTGAAGACGAGGCTATAGCGCTAGCGCACCCAAAGGTTTGGAATCTAGCGTCTTCAATGCAGTCATTGGCTTTATTAACTTTAATTGTTAGCCTCAGAGCATCTCCACAGGAGAGGGAACCCACCTGCCCATCGCCGTCAATACGGTCTACAACCCCTACATTACGCGGATTTTCAAAATGCTCTTTAACTTTTTCCGTATAATCCCACATAATTTTTATCTCCCCAGACTTTACGGCGATCAATATAAATATCATTACTCTTATAATGTAAATATTATATCATAAAAACGCAAGCTCATTCAGCTTAAACGTTTCTTACTAACTTTTTTAGCTAAAGCCGTTTTAATAAAATCGCGAAAGAGAGGATGGGGGTTCATGGGGGTGGATTTAAATTCAGGATGAAACTGACAGCCTAGATACCAGGGATGATCTTCGATTGGTAGTTCCACCATTTCTATTAGAGTCTGATCTGGAGACAGGCCGCAGAATTTCAGGCCGTGCCCGGCTAAAACCTCTTGATAGGCTTTGTTGAACTCAAATCTATGGCGATGACGTTCTTGAATTTCCAGTTTTTTATAAGCCTGGTAAGCCAGGGTGCCGGTTGAAAGACAACAAGGGTAGGAACCGAGGCGCATGGTGCCGCCTAAAGCACTGTTGGAATCGCGTTTTTCATGGCGCCTGGCCCGGTGGTCGTACCAATTGGCCATTAAATAAATAATTTTATCCTTAGCTTTAGGGTTAAATTCCTCACTGGTGGCCTCGATGATGCCGCAGACATGGCGGGCGAATTCTATAACTAGGCACTGCATGCCTAGGCAGATACCGAAAAAGGGGCGTTTCTTTTCCCGGGCGTAGCGGGCTGCTAGAAGCATGCCTTCAATACCTCGGTCGCCGAAGCCGCCGGGTATTAGTATGCCATCCAGCCCGCCTAGGTATTTTCCCAGATTATGGGGTTTAAGTTCTTCGGCGTTGATATGTCTGATTTTGACCTGGACCTGGTTGTCTAATCCCCCGTGGGTCAGGGCCTCGTGGAGGCTTTTGTAAGATTCGCCCAAAGCTACATATTTGCCCACTAGACCGATGGAAACTTCGTTTTTCAAATTCTCCAGACGCTCGTTTAATTGTACCCAGGGGGTCACATCGGGTTCCCCTTTGAAGCGTAGAAGGCGGGCTACCTTAGTGTCGATACCCTCGCGATTGAATTCCAGCGGGACCTGGTATATATTTTCGACATCTATGGCTGAAAAGACGGCATCTTTGGGAACATCGCAAAAAAGAGCTATTTTTCGTTTTAATTCCGGTGTTAAGGTATCTTCGGAGCGGCACATAATGATATCTGGTTGAATACCGATAGATCTTAATTCTTTGACGCTATGTTGAGTGGGTTTACTTTTTAATTCTCCGGAAGTCTTTAGATAGGGGACTAGAGTTAGATGGATATAGAGACAGCGATTCTTACCTAGATCGTTTTTAAGCTGGCGAATGGCTTCTAAAAAAGGCAATCCCTCAATATCGCCAATTGTGCCGCCGATTTCCACCAGGGCTACATCTAAATCAGGTGCGGCTATGGAACGAATGGCTGCTTTAACTTCGTCGGTGACGTGGGGGATGACCTGAACCGTACCGCCTAAATATTTCCCCTGTCGTTCTTTGTTAAGGACCTGAGTGTAGATACGCCCGGCGGTATAGGTATTTTTGCGGCTCATAGCCACGCCTAAATAGCGTTCGTAGTGGCCGAGATCCAGGTCTGTTTCAGCCCCGTCGTCGGTGACGAAAACTTCGCCATGTTGGAAAGGGCTCATGGTGCCAGGGTCTAGATTCAAATAGGGGTCTAGTTTCTGAATAGAAACGTTTAGTCCCCGCGCCTTTAAAAGAGCACCGATAGAAGCTGCAGCCAGCCCTTTACCAAGAGAAGAAAGAACTCCGCCGGTGACAAAAATAAATTTAGTTTTTTTCATATTAACCCTTGGCTAGAAATTTTATTTTGAGCGGCATGCTAACTAGGTGGTCTTTAAAAAATATTTTAAAATTAGGTACTAATTTAAGCGTTATAGGGTTTATTAGCGTAAAACGCGGTTAAAAGTCTCAAAATAACCGGATACAAATAAAGCTTTATCTCCCCCATCCATATTAGAAAAGTAATATTTTTTCTTGATATAGTGATGTCAAAGAGAACTTTTTTCAAATGCGTTCTCTTAATATAGTAAAATAAAAGAATTAAATTTTTTCTTTACAAAAATATTGAAAGTAAAGTTTGCGTATACATTATTAAATAACTTGGTTATTATTTAAAACCTCAAGTTGTTTTATGATTAACAACTTACATATTAAACGAATACTTTTAGTTGGACGTCGTTAGTCGGAATAGTACTCTTAAAGCTCTTGTTCTAAGAAATTCTATGGTTTTACCCCAACTATTTACGAAGAAGTATTTCAGGGATTGATTTGCTCCAATAAATTTCCTTTAAATAAAACTCTCTACCCTGATTTTAGAATAGTATTCTCATAGTTTCCTCAAAGAAGAGAGTATTTCGACCAGATTTTAAGGTAGATTCCGGATTGTAATGATGTAGCGTTCTTACGGGCGCATATTCCGGCAACTTTGCTGTCATCCCTCTATGGGAGAAGAATTTTAAAACTACGCTTCACTTAGTCCCTAACAGCATTCATAAATATATTAATTCAGTTTTTCTTCTTATTATGTAACCCTGAGATAAAAATTGCTTACTCCTGGCCCAGCGATTCTTGTGGTGTAATTATTTAATTGTAGACTAAAACAGTATAAAACTAATCAAAAAAATACTTGACATGATTTTGCGAAAAATAGGTTAACGAAGTGCCAGCTGTTATGAAATGCCGTCACTATGTCTTTGTATCCTAGCCAAAACTTACCATTTAATAGTCGACAGGTCAAAAATATGAGCTTCTTTTTGAATACATCTCTAGTTATTTTAAAGCCATTTTTTATTTGAAAGCCTATGGAACATTGTTTTTTAGGATGTGAACACAGATAGACTTTATAACTCTTAAAGACGTAAAATACAAGGAGCTTATCGAAAATATCTATCGCCTGATGGGCTGTTGAGCGCTGTCTGTTATCTGCCCTTAAAGTGGCGATTAAACTTCTTATTACCTTATGCATGGTTTTTATAGAATGCTTACTAAAAAAATTAAAGAACAATAATAAACCAGCCTTTTAAGATTCCAACCGTCAAAAGGAATCTGAAGTTAAAAAATAACGCCATTAAGATGTTCAACCGGGTTATTAAGGTAACCTCTCAAATCGATGGACCAATTAGATTATATCGAAATACTGGAAGTAACCCAATTTATATTACTAAAAGGGAACTAGCGTGAAGATAGATACGTAAGCCGTAAGGTTTTTAAAATTAAAATCTCCACCATTGTTACAGAGTATAGAGTTCAAATCCTTGTTAATGAATAGGGACAAAAAAATAACTGCTAATTTTCTTGCAGCCATAACCTATACTGCTTAGCACTGAAAGTTTGTTAAGGTATAGGTCAGTTCCCTCTCATAATTCCAGATGTTTCTTGATGAGCGGGTTGCAGCCTATTTCGCAGACTAAATATTTCTACCGATACGAGTTAGTAGTATCTTCAATTATAATAAAGAGGCTTATGAGCTTGTGGAAGATTTTTAGTAATTACTTAAGTTAAAGTTAATCGACATCCCTGTTTTAAATATGGATGAAATTTCAATTAACATAGTCGCCAAAATAATTTAACTGCTTAAATATTTGAATAAAAAAGTTGAAAACGCCGGTAGTCGTCTGAATTCCTTAGAAGTTGGTTAAAGAATGGGACCGTTACCGAATAATTCTGCAAAATATTGAATTAGAACGCTTAGAGGCAGTTATAATCGCTAGGTAAAATAGGTTAAATGGTCTAGTTAGAATTATACAATCTTTTAATATGGTTACAAAATTATAAAGACGATACTCTTCGATTTATGATCCGTAAAGACGTGCCCTTTATTAATAATCTTGCTGAAAACGATCTTCGAATAATAAAAATACAGCAAAAAGTGTTAGAATACTTCAAAGCTTGGAAGGGGGTAAAAATATTTTGCCACGCTAGAAGCTACTTTTCTATACGTCGTAAAAATAATATTCCTCTTCCTGAAACCTTTAATCTACTATTTCACGAAAAACTTTTTAATTTTATCTACTCATTAATTTACTCAACTAAATAAGTACCCTGTAGGAAAGCTATACGTTAATCTAGCTGTTTACATTTATGCAACACTTTTACCGCACTGAAATAAATGTGGGTAAAGACCTTATATCCGCTATTTTAGATTCTAATCTTTGTTATAGTTCGAATTGATCCCTCCACATAATAATGGTATTGCATGCGCTGCCGATGTTTTTTCGTTTAGCAGCAACCTGTTTTTGGGCGAATAATGCGGTGAACAGAACCGATACAATAAATTTCTTAATCTTATCATCATGGAGTAAAGTTATAATGTTTTTCATATTGAAAAAATCTTTATTTAATATTATTAAGACGGGACTTTCATATATGACGCAGTTAAGTTTATTAACTGTAATCTTTAATGTGCTTACGTCTTTAAAACTGCCACTATATATTGTCTGATACGCCGGTAGGCGCGAAATTTCGTTCAGCGGTAACCCCTAAATGTCACAATTATAGCTCTATTCGATGGTATCAACTTTGTTGCTGGGCTTGCTGTCGATATTTCGGAAAGAGGTACACTTTATGAGGTATATATATTTTCCAGATTTCTATCCAATCATGTAAGACATATACAAGTCTCGTATATGTAAAATAAATTAACATATAAAGGGCTGTGTTGTCAATTATAATTTAAGTAAATAATTAAATATTTTAATGCCTTTTCTATTCTAAAAGGCTTATAAATTAAAAATTTTTCGGAAATTCAAATTATTATATAACCCTAAAATGAGAATTATTACCCTTGGCAAGGGCGGTTTGACTTGAAGTCAATGGACATATTATAATAAAAATGAGGTTTAATTATGGTTAAAAAAAATCATCCGCCCTACTGCCGTCAATTATTTAATTTAGATCAGAACCAGGCAGCAGCGGAATTATCTGAAACAGTCCGGGAATTAATTCAACTTCGAGAGGGGCCGCTAGCCGACCTTGAACATATCAGTCAGGTACCACCCCCGTCTGTTCATGCGGCTAAAGACCTTATTGACCTTACTCGGATGCTTATTTTTCCGGGGTTTTTCTCTCCCCGGCCTGTGACGGAATTAAATTTTGAATATCACACTGGCCAGGTTCTATATGTATTTTTTGAACGCCTCAGCCGTGAAGTGGCGGTGGCTATTCGGCATGACTGTCGTCGCTATAAATTACCCTGCGTTAATTGTGGGCGAAAAGCCTGGGGCATAGCTCTAGCTGTGGCTAGGCGTATTCCTTTTTTACGCGAAATTTTGGCTACTGACGTAGACGCAGCCCGAGAAGGTGACCCGGCGGCTGGGGCTCATTACGATCAAATAGTTTTTTGTTATCCTGGCCTATTCGCTATTACGGCTCAGCGCCTGGCCCATGAATTGTATCTGCGCCAGGTACCCTTTCTCCCCCGCATTCTGACAGAGTATGCCCACGCTAAAACAGGCATTGACATCCATCCCGGTGCGGAAATAGGCCCGAAATTTTTTATCGACCACGGTACTGGGGTTGTTATCGGCGAAACAACTCGTATCGGTTCCGGCGTGCGGCTTTATCAGGGGGTTACCCTTGGTGCCTTGTCTTTGCCTAAGGAAGCTGTGACCCAACTGGTCGGTCAGAAACGGCACCCTACTTTGGAAGACGATGTCGTCGTTTACGCAGGTGCAACTATTTTAGGTGGTGACACGGTCATCGGGGCTAGTTCGACCGTGGGTGGTAACGTTTGGCTGACTGAGAGTGTCCCTCCGGGAACCACGGTTCTTATCAAAAAACCGGAATTGGTACTAATGGGTAGTTCCTCCGGCCGAAAAAATAAAACCACTGTCGGGCCAAGCCCCGCCAGTCGTCTAGTTGAAACTAAAACTAGTCGCCGGAGTCGGATGTCGGGGAAAAAAAACAAGAATTTCTGAGGTTGACTTTCTCAACTCTTGCGTGTCTGGCGGCGAAGCGATATAATATCTTAGATTTAAGGGCCTATAGCTCAATTGGTCAGAGCCCCCGGCTCATAACCGGTCGGTTCCAGGTTCGAGTCCTGGTGGGCCCACCATTTTTTGAATGCCCTCTTTCGTGAGGGCATTCAGTTTTGGAGAAGGGCTAATGAAGCTTAAGGATTTAGTTAGTATAATCCATCGATTGGCTCCACCTCATCTGGCTGCTGATTGGGATAATTCTGGGCTGGCGACTGGCTCTTTAGAGCAAAGTATAGAAAAAATAGGTTTGGCTTTGGATGCTACTTTACAAACCGTGGCCCTGGCTGAAGCCGCTGGCTGTAATCTTTTACTAACCCACCATCCCCTGATATTTAAACCGATTAAAAATCTTGATGGGGCGGTCTTCCCCGGGGCGGTACTTACCGCCGCTACGCGGATTAATTTGGCTATTTTATCTGTTCATACTAATTGGGATGCGACCGGAATGGCCTCGGCCTTTGCCGACCTTCTAGAACTTCATGAGCAGTGGCCTCTAGAAGCGATCCCTCAAAAATTTTATAAGCTGGTGGTCTTCGTCCCCATCGGTTATGAGGAAAAAATTAAAAAAGCTCTTTTTAAACTTGGGGTCGGATCGATTGGAAACTATGATCGTACTTGGTTCGCTGCCCAGGGCGAAGGTGGCTTTACTGTCCCGGTAAACGGGCAGCCTTTTATCGGCCAGGTTGGCTATGGAGCCCGAACTAGAGAAACTCGCCTGGAAACGATTATTCCGGTAGATCTACTTGACCGAACCGCCCGGGTCATCTGGCAAAACCATCCTTATGAGGAACCTGCCTTTGAATTTCACCCGATAATAACTTACAAGCGCGGTCAGGGTATGGGAATATTGGGTCAGTGGTCTTCTTCCAGAGATTTTTTCGAAGAATTGGGCCGCTGTCTAAATCTGGTGGATTATAAATGGGCCGGTCCTCGACCTGGTCGGGTGAGACGGGTGGCTATAATACCGGGTTCCGGCGCTTCTTATCTAAAGGTGGCTCATCAAGTCGGCGCTGAAGTCTTTATTACCAGTGATATTGGATACCATAAAGCTTTGGAAGCCGGGGAACTAGGCTTAACTCTAGTGGATCTGGGACATTTTGAAACAGAATGGCCGGGTTTGATTCGTCTGGCTGAGGTCTTGACTCATGAATTAGAACGCTTGGAATCAGATATAAAATGTCAAGTGCTAGCTCAGACTAGACCTTGGACTTATGAATATGGGGTTGTTACGAAAAAAGAGAAAATCGAATGAACACTACTTTATTAAAGCTGAAAAAATTACAAGAAGTTGACGATTTAGTTCGAGCGAGACATAAAGCTATGGCCGAGAGTCGGACTCTTCTAGCTGTGACCAGTACCAAATTAAAAAGCGGTGAAAACAATTTGGCTGAAATCCGTCGGCTTCAGAGGGATGAAGAAGCCAAGCACCGGGACTTGGAAGGCGAGCTTAAGATTTTGGCCGTTAAAAAAAAAAGCAATGAAGATCGACTGGCTACCTTCAAAAATAATATTGAATACATAGCATTGATTAAAGAAGCTAATTTTTTAGCCAAGCGCGTGGACGAAATTGAAAATAAGGCTTTGGTTATTTTGGAGCAATTGGAAAAACGGGCAGCTGTTATCGATACAATGGAATTAGCGCTGACGCAAATTAGAGATGCTATCACCAGCCAGGTAGCTGATTTTAAAGCCGATGAAGTGGCTTCCCAAAATTACCTGGCAGATCTAACCACCCAGCGGGTGGCTTTGACTGAGGCTATTGAACCGAATCTGATAAAACGTTATGAGGAAATAGCCGAAACTAAGGGTGGACTGGTGGTTACAGCAGCCCTGAATAGCTTATGCCTGGCCTGCCGCATGAGTTTCCCGCCTCAGATTTACAACGAATTACAGCGAAACCAAAAAATATCGGTTTGCCCCAACTGCGGTCGCTTCCTTTACTGGCCCGACCATAATGATTTTCAGCCCCAGACTAAACTTAAGCCTTGACCGCGGGGTGGGTTAGCTTGAAATTAATAACGGTCCAGGCGCTATTTTTAGATGGGAGCAGCTAGACTCTGATAAAAGCGCTGGCTAAAATCGTCGGTCTTCTCTTTAAAGTTGATGGAATTTTAGATATTGAAAACTGTTTGGGGTATCTTCGCTTACCTTGATTAGATTTCGATCCCCTCGGGGGTTAATTGTAGTGAGTTAACTATGGCCGCTACCTGAGCGTTTTTAGGCTGATTCACTCTCCAAGAGGCCGGCTACGACTGCCGAGGGGACACGAGATCAGTCGCGGCCTTGGAGCAGAGTTAGAATTTTAACCTTGATCTAAGTCTGAATCTGGCTCATGATTAGCCTCATCGTTTTCTGATCGGTTTAGTTGATCCTGTTAAAATATCTTCTTATCTTCTGAGGGTGGCGCTCTTTAGGCTGGGGGTAAGAGGAACATCCATAGTTCGGAATTTGAAGAACAGCTCAACTGTCTTTTCCTGGTTGTCTGATTTTTCCCTGTCTTTTCTATCCCGATGGGCGCTTCCTTCCCTTGCTGGGGTATCTTATTTAGGTGCCCTCTTATCCCTAGATCGCCCTATTTGTGGCCCTATTACACTGCTTGCGGTTTGAAAACAAAACGGATTGATTTGGGGTGTAACTCGGTTTATTTGGCCAGTTTCCGCCGCTAATTTAAATTAATTAGTCAGACTTAATTCCATATTTCCATGGTGGAAGTGTTTCTGCCTAACTTTGAAAATTAACCCACTATTTGGTAGTTGGTTAGTTTTTTGTGTAGAGTGCGGATGCTAATGTTCAGGATTCTGGTGATGTGGGTACGGGTATCGTTAGTTTCGTTTAAAGTGAACGGGAGTGCTTAGACCTAAGCTAATAAAATTGCTACCCTCACTTAGATAGATTTATTAACCCCGCTGAACAAAAAATTTTTGATTTGCTACAATAATCATATTCAGTAATAGAATATAATCTTTTTAAATAATAGTTTAAAATAATTAATATATGATTTAATTAGTTTTGAAACTTTATATTAAAAGAAACAAGTCTATAATTTCGTCTACTCTATATGACCTAAACAAAGGATATCCTAATTTTCGTCAGGATTAATTAGAAGATTTCGATCTAGAAATCGTCAAAAAGTTTCTTGAAGACCTGTTTAACTTTATAAAAATTTTTAAGGAGGGAATGTTCGAAGTCGAATATTTTCTGTTTATAACGTAGATAGAAAATATAATGTTGTGGTTTCAGGAAAATTAAAAAGCCTGAATTTAAAGTTATTATACGATAAAATGCTTAAAATGAATAAAGATGCTTTGATAGGCAAAAATCGGATGCCACTAAAAAAGGAACAAGCTGATGAAGGACTGACTTTTTTCCATGACTATTGTAATAATAATGGGTAAGTTATTATTCATGTGAACAGGCTTAATCCTCTCGATTTCAGCTAACGCCGAAGGGCTAAAATAACTAATGGATAAAAAGATAGCTTTCCTTTTTGATAAAGCCCTTAGGTTAGATACGCTTCCGTTTAAGATAACCATTCAAATTATGCTAAAAATAGCGCGTTGGGTGCAAGGGTTAAACTCTTATGTGGCGGCTTATAGAGTCTTAACGTACAATCCTCTATAAACAGAAACGAGAAGGTCATACGAGTCGTAGCTAATACTTTGAGAGAACTGATATTTAGAAACGATGAAGTCAAGATCGAGAAAGTTTATAGCTGCATTAATTCTATAAAATTATCGTTTCTGAAGGTCAAAAATAAACATATGCTGTACCTTAAAGTCGGTTGGACTATATTACATAGATGTTTAAACGGTTCTTTTTAGGCGCTATAATTTTAAAGACTATATGAGTTAAAGAATAAAAAGTGCTTATTTTTTATGTACCCTTTAGTTTATCTCGGCCCAAATAAAATCTAACCTAGCGGTTAAATTCGGGTCAGGATTTTGTCTAGATAGGTGGGGTCGAGGGTTTCCAGGGTTTCCGCCGGGCTAGAGGTGCTTGGTTTCTTTCGGTAGCGGACGTAGGTTAATAGAAAATTTAGGCGTTCTAGCTGGGCGTAGTTTCGATCTTCATCTGGGATTTGCGCTAGCAGATCGTGTATATTCCGCGACCATGTCTTTTCCACTGGGCCCTCTAGGTAGCCGTTGTTTTTAAGGATGATGTAAGCCGGCCTGAGATCGGCCGGCAGATGGGAAAGATCTTCCAATTCTTGAGGGTGGCCCCGGCCCGGTAGATTGTCGAACTGTCCTTCGGCCATAGCGTCGATAATTTTTTGTTCCGCTAGTAGGGTCAGTATATTTATATCACTGGAACTAACCATTTTTTAATTTTAACAGGTTTTGGACTAAATTTAAAGGGGGTTCAGGTTAAGTCAGTAATTTTTATTTTATTTCTGGCGCAGTTAAGTAAGTTTTTAATGTTGTCTTTGGAAGGGTTAAGGTCGATAATGAAGCCTATAGGTTTAAGGCATTGCTTTGGCGGTGGAGTTTGTTATTTCAAGATTGACTTAATTAACTTTTAAAGATTCTTTGCTGTCGAGAATCAGAATTCCTTTCAGCCAGTTATTCCGGTATTTTCTTCAATTTTTACTTAGAATAGAATTGAAAAAAGATAAATTATTCAGTTTAATCTCAGAAAGGTACTCTTATAAAGTCTTATGGTTAAAAGGAATACAAGTAAAAATAAAGCTAAGCTCAGATGCAAAATTTTTTCGTAGAACGGTTAGTGAATATAAAGGTTGTTCCCAGAAAGGAGGGGTGTAGTCCATTGACTTTTAAAGTTTGATTATCTAGCCAGCGCGAGGTAGTTTTCTATTTGTAGTTTTATTTCTCATCTCTGTCTTGTTGGGTTATAAATTCTGTGGTCAGGGGTAGAGCTATATTTTTACCATGTGTAACAATAATGATCCTTAAAAAGTTGTAAAAATATTCTGTACTTTCGTTGGAGTGCTTTCTGGTAGAGTAATTCCGACAATATATTTTATGGGAATTTAAATATTCAAATTCATCTAGAGTAGTTAAAATTTTGTCGCTAAATTGTTTAAAGACCGTCAAAGTACCTATAAAACGTAAGTTAAAAAGAATATTAAAAAACATCGGGTAAAAAAGGTCAGTTTGAATGCCAGCTAGTATCTGATAAATGTGATTACCCGAAGGAGTTTGTACATTTTGAAAAAGAGTTTATAAATTAGAACGATTATGTAGCACTTGAAGAGTGTGCTGGTGGGTTAGGAAAGAAGGACTCTGCATGAAAAAAATAGAAAATGTCGTTAAGCATATATCAGGCATGAAATAATAAGTATTTTGATCAAAATACTTGTTCTGTGCCTCTTCAGCCTGCTCCTAAAGCATAGAGTATACATTTTCTATAGATAGCTCATGAATAATTATAATATAATTTTAAGTATATTTCGGTAGACTTAATATAAAATATACCAAAATGAAAAACGATTTGGGTTAAAAATAAGCTCGGGTGGGTTACCTTCCTGTTTAAAGAGCATTAAAATAGTTATAAAAAGTGGTTGGATATATCTCAGCCTTTAGAGTAAGGCTAAAAGTTACTGACTAGTGGGAAAGAGATTAACTAGCTTAATTAAATTTACCGGTGGTCGGGGCTTTGATTAGACCTAGGGCTAGACGGGAGGTCGGCTTCTTTAGTGCAGGACCGCCTGAGGCTATAAGATTTAAGCCCAGCCGAGCTTGTTCAGAGGCAGCGAGCTGCTGGGCCTTACTACCCGTGATGGCCCGGATACTCACCTTAGCCGTCCCCGGACCGAGTATGTTTATTAGCCGGGCCGCGCCCCGGCTGAGGTCGATGACCCGGCCATCTACGAATGGTCCCCGGTCGTTGATGCGAACGTTCAGAACTTGGCGGTTTTCTAGATTCTTAACTTCGACCCAGGTGTGCAAGGGTAGGGTTTTATGGGCCGCTGTAATTTTATTCATGTCGTAAATTTCCCCGCTGGCTGTTTTGCGGCCGTGGAAGGGTTCCCCGTACCAGGAAGCCACTCCTTTTTCCCGAAACCCTTTGGCTGAGGCTAAAATATGATAACGTTTACCTTTGACTACATAAGAATGGCCGCCGTCCTTGGTGGAAAAAAAAGGTAACCCACAATTAGCTAGAGATAGGACCAGAATCAATAGGATCAGAAATTTGACGCAGTTTATCCCACTGGCCCAAATCAGCCGCCCTATTTGGGCAGTGGAGGAATTTTTACTATGAAAGCTAGTAAATATTTTCAACATGTTAGCCTTCTCGTCATCCTAGTTATCTCCTTTGTCTTTTTTGGCCAGAGTCTGTGCCGGCCGCCGGTTCTTCATAATCGCTCTGCCGACAAATTAAAACAAAAGCAATTTCTAGTTAAGACCAAAAAAAATAGCTCGTCTCGTTGCTCCCGAATCAGAATTTTTTCCTTGATCCTAGAATCTATTAGTTCTAGTCAGAAACGATGCGGTGTTGTTGTAGATGCTCACGCCTTCTAGGGCCGTCTCTGGGAACTATATGCCCATAATGCTAAATTTTTTATGTTCTCGTTTTTATATTTAAAATTGTTACGTCCGAGGCCACACTTGAATTTTAGGGTCTGATTTTTTAGTTTGAATCAATTTTCTATTGACAAAAACTAATAACTTGTGGATAGTGAACTATGAGGACCCTATATCTTGCGTCGGAAGAATTGGCCACCATTTTTATATTGATGAGTCTACTTTGAAAGTGGCTACATTTTAGACGGCAATATTTAGGCCCGCGCGCTTTTTTAATAATATTAAATTTTAAAAAAATAAACAGGTGTAGGTTATAAGGACCGCTGTCTACTTCTTTGTTTCCTCTGACCCTAAAATTGGCCGCCTAAAACAAGATAAAGTGGCGTCTATTTTATAGTGTAAGTGGTATTAGCCAGCTAGATGCGCTTTAACCAGTTACATACAGTTTCAGAATGAGTTCTCTATCTGAACCAAGAATGAAGTTGAAAAAGGTGTCTCAATTGGTCCAGAAGTTTCAACCTATAACTTCGGGGGTCTAGTTTTCTGATAAAAATCGTGTGTTTTTAATGGAATGAGCCATATAAAATTAAACCTGGTTCGGGTAGCCTTTCAAATACTTATGATAGTCTAAATAGTAATTATAGCCGAGCAATCCGACAAAATCTTTTTCCAAAATTAATTTGAGAACCTCTGACGACCGAGGGGCTGATATTTTAAACACCACAAAGAAAGCGGCTCGAAAAAGCCAGGTCCAAAAAGTATAATTATTTTTTTATGTTTGGCTATGTGTTTTTTTTGTTGGGATGGATTAATAATATCAGACGATGGAGGCTTTAATAAATTGCTGTAATTATTTCGGGCCCTAGCTAGTTTAGTTTTTAGTTCGGTAACTTTATTCAGTAGGATAGTATTCTCTGCTTGTAACAGGGTACTCCCGGTGCGTAAAACTTCAAGCGCCCATTCCAGTTCATCTGTAGGCTGATGGACTTGAAATACTATATCTTGCGGGGTGCTTGATTTCATGGTTACAATACAACGTACCTTTATGTTGATATATAATTATATCTCACTTGATAATCATTAAATGAACGATTACAAGATTTGATTACTAAATTTCTAGTCTTCAGGGTTAATTAATCAACGTTAAATTATTAAAACACTTCCAAATAGAATTTTATAGCGGTTGGGTAGCTTAGCCTATTATTAATTCATATAAACATATTTTATAAATTTGTCAATACTTACCCTTAGCTCGAAGTGAATAAAAAAAGAAGTATTTTTTCTTTAGCTTGGATGCCCTTTTCAAGTTTGTAGTGCCTAAAGAAAGGCTCTTCAATAGTTTGTTTTTAAAGTCCACGTTTGGCTTTAGATATTAAGGCTAGGACATACTAACTGCTTCAATATTTTAACGCATTCTAGATTACCTTAAACAGTGCTAGAGTACGGTTCTATTCCCGCTCCTAATAGCTGTCGCTGCCGATGAACCAATCTTTCTTAGACATGAAGCTCTTAGACATGAAGCGTAATTGATATTGCCGTTGTTATTTTCTAAATATCTAATTAGTGTGAATTTGTTTTCGACTATTAGACGTTTACTAAGGTTTCTTATCTTAACTTAAGACCTCTGTGATTTAGTTGGTCTTTATAAATTCGAATAATTTATTGGTCTAGGGGTGGTATTTGATTTGATCGTTGCTGAATATGAACTTGATGAAATTTGGGGCGTGTGTATGCAAGTATTATTATGATGGTAGGTAAAAATTTAATAGAGAAAGCCGCGCTAAGCTTGTTTCCCTTATAAGTCAACTTCTCTTTATCTTTTTGACTGGTGTACAACATAGCCCAGTCGACTTCAAGGTACAATGTATAGTTATTTTCGACCTTCGGAAATAATAATCTTTAAGAATTGATGTGGCTATAAACCTTCTTGGTCTTGGCTTAATTGTTTCTAAATACTGGTTCTCCCACAGTATTGATTACGGCTCGTAAGGTATCTTTGGTTACGTTTATGGGAGTGTTGTTGCGCGCCAAGATTTTTTGGGTCGCCGCATAAGAGTTTAGCCGTTACTCCTAATGCGCTATTTTTAACATGATTTAAACGGTTATTTTAAATGGAAGCGTATCTAACCTAAGGGCTTTATCGAGAGGGGAAGCTATCTTTTTACCTGTTGGTTTCTTTAGCCTTTTAGCGTTGGCTAGGGTCAAAGAAATTAAGTCCATTCGCGTGAACGGTAGGATAACCATTATTATTATAACAGTTCTAGAAAAAAATTGGTACTTCCGTAGTTAATTTTTTTCACTACAGTCGATTTTTTTACCTATCAAAGTATCCACGTTTATTTTCAGCATTTCATAGGACAGGGGCTTAACTTAATTTATCGAAGTTTAAGACACACTCTAACTAGGTCATTTAGAGCAGGCTAAATTATGAGTTTATCTCGTTTAGTCCCATCGTTTTTCATATAAACTATCAATCCTGAAGCCTGGATAGGAGCCAGTATAATAGATAAATTAAACCAAGCGCTTATTTTTTTGGCATCTCGAGTGGTTATAATAATATTATATAATTATAATGTTAATCTACTAAAATAGATTTTTTGTTCTTTATTATGTTAGTCGAGCTTCCAAAATGCTGATCAAAAAATTGATTAGTTAGAAAAAAAAATAATAAAAAATGAGGCATCTTGTTTTTATAAAGGATCGTAATTAGGTATAATAAGAATGTTCTTTTAGGTACGATTTTTAGATTTATTTAGTGAGTGGAAGATTCCAATTATTAAGTTCTTCCTGGCGAATGTTTATTTAAACTGAAGTTCCGCGATTAATTAATATTATTTATTTATTATTTCAAGATATCATTTTAAAAGATAATATTTATTTACTAGACACGATTTATGGATTGGAGCAAATCGAAGACCTTTCATTACAGCGGGGTGAATAAATTTATCTGAGTGGATGTAGCATTTTTGCTAGTTTGATTCTAATCATTTCAGTTCACTTAACAGATGTTTAAACAGATGTTAACTAAATTGAGGAGTAAACTGTTATAGCTTTGAACAAGAATCCCAGCTAAGTTTTTAACTGAGGTTTTTTAGCTAGGCAGCCTCTTCCCCAGCTGGGCTAACTAAAGCCTGGTATTTTTTAATTGTTATTTCTTTATCGATAAAGATCAATTCTTACTAAGTCTCCCCCATATGCCATTCGACATGATAAGCTAACATACATAAAAAAACATGAGCCCTGACTCTTTGTTCCAGTTAGTTGAAGTATAGGTTATATTTTATGGCAACGCTCTTTACTATTTTGAAAGTCCGTTCTACCTAGGGAAATTTTTATAAGTGTGGACGCATTACTTCGAGCTCATTTTATCTTTATTAATTAATGCTCTAATCATATAGATTCCATTCAAAATCGACTTTTGCTCTATACTAATTATCTTCTGCTTGACAACTAGATCTATAGTATCCTCGCCCCTATAAACGTTCGACTTAAAAATTAGCCCCGATTTGCTCCAGATTTTTTTGGATGGTGATCAACAGTTCCTTTCTGGTTTTGACCCGCTTATCGACTAGAAATAAATTACGGTAGACTATCAGTCTTTCTCCTGAATATTCGTCCAGCGCAATAAATTAAAAAAGTTCTATCTTGTCAAAAAAAGTAAGCTGTATTTTATGATTATCAAGTAACCCCCGTATAAATGTAAAGTTTAAGACATTTGTCTAACCTATATCTCTCATGGCTTGCAGAAGGGTTATATTTTTAGCCCCTTACATCCTCGAATCACCTTACAGTCACTACTTTACCCAGCCTAAATTTAACCCTGATTTTTTCAATCGTCGGGATGAATATGGTTGAATCAGAAGTATTACCTAGCTAGGCGTTAATAGATATGGAGTTCTCGTCTCTATTAGCTAATAGACTATAAATTTATCTGATACTTACCTCCCTTTTTATCACGTGAATATCCGAAACACTCTTAGTATAGTTTTATTTTAACAGGTTTTAGCCTAAATCCAAAGGGGACTGGGGGTAAAAATAAGTCTAAGCAACTTGCCTTTCTATTTAAAGAGTATTAAAATAATCATAAAAATTGGCCGACCACATTCTAGCCTCCAGTGTAGGGTTGAAAGTGACTAACTATATGGAGAAGAGGTTAGTTAGTTTAATTAAATTAGTTGGTGGCCGGGGTCGTAGCTATATCCAAAGTTAGATGGGGGGGCGGCTTCTTTCCGGTATAGGCTTGAGGCTATAAGATTTAAATGTCGTTGGTTAAGCCTGTTCGTCGGTGGCGGTTACCGGGCTTTACTACCGGTGATAGTTTGGATGCTTAGCTTAGCTGTTCCCAGTGGGTCGAGTATGTTTCATAAGTCGGATTTCGCCCCGGCTAAGATTAGTAACCTGGCTATCTATAAATGAGTTCCAGTTTTTGATGTGAATGTTTATAATTTAGTAGTTTTCTAGATTCATATACTTTAACTTAGGTGTGTAGGGGTTGAATTTTATGGGCCGCCGTGATTTTATTTATACCGTAAATTTTTCCGCTGTTTTTTGCGGCCGTGGAAGGGTTATCTGTACCAAGAGGCTACTCCTCTTTCCCGAAATTCTTTAGTTAAAGCTAAAATATGATAATGCTTACTTTTAACCATATAAGAGCAGTCGTAGTCCTTGGCGGAAAAAAAGGAGGAATCGCAACTGGCCAGAGATAGGACCAGAGTTAGTAGGACTAGAAATTTGGCGTATTTCATCCCGCCGGCCCAAATTAGCCGTTCCATCTGGGTTATGGAGGGATATTTATCATGAAAACTGGTAAATATTTTCGACATGTCAACTTTCTTATCACTCTGGCTTTTTCCTTTATTTTTCTCGGTCAGGGCTTATGGTTGTCGTCTACTCTTTATGCTCGCTCCGCTGACAAACCAAAACAAAAGCAATCTTTAGCTAAGACTAAAAAAAAATCAGCCCGCCCAGTCGCTCCTAGACCAGAATCTCTTCCCTGGCCCCAAAATTTGCTGACTCTGGTCAGAGATGGTGCGGTGCTGCTTGTGGATACTCACGCTCCCCAGGGTCGCCCTCGGGAATTATATGCCTATAATGCCGAGAAACTTTACGTTCCCGCTTCTATACTTAAAATAGTCACATCCGAGGCCGCGCTTGAATTTTTAGGACCTGATTTTCGTTTTAAAACTGATTTTTTGCTGACAAAGACCAACGATTTATGGATAGTGGGTTACGGGGACCCATATCTTGTGTCGGAAGAATTAGTTGTTATTGTCCGAGAATTGCAAAAACGGGGGCTGAAAGAAGTCCGCCATCTTTACATTGACGATTCTTATTTTGAAGCTAATCTTATTTTAGACGGTAACACTCAGACTCGCGCGCTTTATGACGCCTATAACGGGGCTTTCAGCGTTAACTTTAATACCGTGAGTTTTCAAAAAACTAAAAAGGGGCAGGTTATTAGAGCTGCTGCTCATCTCCCCGTAACCCCCCTGGCTCTAAAACTAGCCGCTCAGAACAAGGAGGGCGGCACCTATCAACTTAATATTTCCGAGAGCCCCGAAGAGGCAGAATTTAACGCTGGGGAGACCTTTAAGGCTCATCTGGAAGAAGCTGGTATTCGTATGTACGGGGTAATTTTTACCGGCCACCCCGCCCCGGAACAACGCAAAATATTTTATCGTCATGAATCTTCCAAAACTTTGGAGGATTTAGTGAGGGAGCTTATTAAATACTCTAATAATTTCATAACTAACCAGATTTTTTTGAGTCTGGGGGCTGAACTTTATGGTCCACCAGCTACTTTGGTAAAATCCCAGCAGGCCATGAATTTTTTCTTTCAACGGCATGGCCTTAAACCTATCACTATGGGTGACGGTAGTGGCCTGAGTCGCCAGACTACCTTGACTGCCCGGCAGATGGCCGGTATACTGAAAGTTAGCGAACCTGATCGTTATCTGCTGACTCCCGGAGATAAAGGTCTGATTCTTTTTAAAACCGGTACTATGAGTGATATCAAAACTATGGCTGGTTATTTGGAGCGTCCGGACAACCCCGGCCGTCCCATAAGTTTTGTCATTCTTCTAAATGGTCCTAACTATGTTGGCGTCCGTAACCGAGTTCTTGATATTCTAAAAAATCGCTTTCTTTCTTCTCCCCCTAGTGCTAGCGGTCGCTAAATTTTAGAATTGTGAAAGAGATTTCCTGAAGCAGCCAAGGTTAGATTGGCTCGTAGAAAATAAACCCATCTTTTCCGTTGCATCTTGACGAAATGATTTTTCCCCATGGCCGCTTAATAGTTGAAGGCGGCTAGGTGGTGCTGCTCATGTATGATTGCGGCCGGGTTAGGCATTTTTTTTGTGGCAGCTGGGTAGATTTAGAAAAATAACGGTGATGATCGATAAGGTGATGAGTCTGCTCTAATCGCGCTTTAGGCCCAGGTGTAGCTTCCGCCCCCGCCCTCGGCGGGGGTTGTTTTATGGGTTCTCCGACTATACCGGCTCCGAGCGGTCGGAGTCTCTTCCAGTAGTGTGATCGAAAGACCTTACTCTTGGTAGAAATTATAGAAAATTCCCTGAAAGCCAGCTAGTTTCCAAGTGTTACTCCAGACCATAGATGGCGTCAACTACGCCATCGTAGGGTTTAGACGTCAGTTAGAATCTTGTCTAGGGTCTGGCTCTGTAAGGCGGTCGTTAAATGGGCCTGTGCATAAAAAATCTACTAGTATGAAATTCAGTTTATAATTACACTATTCTTGTATAATATTTAGTCTAAAATTAACTAACTAAAATTAAATAATCAGGTAAATAGTACTATTTATTTTGATAATATTGAAATTAAATGATATTTTTTAAACTAAACGTTTTTTAAAAATACAGGTATCGTAAATACGAAGAAAGAGTAAAATAAGTATGCCTGAATCTATTTTTATCATTGATACCTGGATTTTAGTTAAGATTTTAAGGGTGGGTTGTAAATAGATTTTAGTCTGACTGGCTGACTCTAGTGCGACTTTCCTAATTATCCGCGTTAGTGCAAAGCGGGCCTGGGGGGAACTCGTTAGAATCTTGTGGATTAGAGCGACAATTACTTTGATGGTTGTTGCTCTGGAAACGGAGGTTTCGACTCCAGCTGAGTTTCAGGCTGCGATAAAGGGTCGGGACGGCCGCCATTTTTCGGGCTTGTATCTGAGTTATAGATTGATTATGATGTTCTGGAAACAGCTGGACGCGGGTTTAAGAAGTCGCTACCCGGTCGGGAAGGAAAATCTTTATGGGTATTATTAAGGGCTCTCTTGCCTTGACTCGTTACCGAGTTAGGGAAGAGCCGCCGGAAATCCTGACTGATGAATATCTAAGCAGCCGGTTGGCCGGTAACGCTTTTGTGGATATAGAGCATACGCCCGAAGAACGTAGCTTGGGCTGGGTGGAATTTTTCAACCACCTGGATAGCAATTTCAATCCGGCCACCTATCGTTTTGGGGGGCTTTTAGCTTTCACTCTTCGTCTAGACAGTCGCCGACTCCCTAATACTGTCCTTAACCGTTACTGTGCTATCCGCGAGGCTCAGCATTTGACTAAGACCGGCCAGTATCCCAATAGCGTAGTTAGAAAAGGGTTAAGAGAGGTAGTGAGGTCGGATTTGTTGCGCCGGACCCTGCTCAATACGGAACTTATGGAAGTGCTGTGGTTGATCCAGGAAAATGAAATTTGGTTAGCCGCTGCTGGGGAAAAGCGGCGGCTAAGTTTCGAGGAGTTGTGGAGCCACACCTTCGGTCTAGCTTTGGAAATGCTGGTTCCGGTAACTCTGGGCTTGGAAATGGTTACTGGGGAATTACGCCAGGTTCTTTTGAATTTAAAGGCTTCGCCGATTTGGTTGGCTTGAAGAGAGGGTGGGGGAAAAATGACGGGGATGGAATCTCTGCCGCCGGAACCAGTAGTCTTTTTAGATTTATGGCGGGATAAGTTCTTTTTGGGCCGGGAATTTTTAACCTGGTTGTGGATAAGTTCTGAACTGGATGGGAACTTGTTAAAGATTAAACCCCAGGGCTACATTGAAGTGTGGTTTGAAAGTCGTCTGACTTTGGACAGCGGCGAAGGGGCCGATCGGAAAGTCATCAGCTGTCAGGACCCGAATGCTAAGTGGGCCGAGGCTCATACCGGCCTAAGACAGGGTAAGAAAGTAAGCCGGGGTCGTTTAAAAATTCGTAATGAAGACAATAAGGAATGGGGACTAACATTATCCGCTGATACTTTAACCCCCCAGGCCATAAAATTTCCTAAGACTTTTAGTGAAGGGGAAGAGGGGGTGGAGACCGAGGTTGGTCGTTTTTTGGAGCGGGTGGCTCTACTGAATGAACTGTTGGCTCTTTTGGAAGCTCTCTTCAAAAATTTTTTGAACTTACGCTTGGGAGAGGACTGGCCAAAAGTGGAACTACCCCGCTTAAACCAGTGGTTAATGAAACAGAATCCATGAACTGTTTGCTTCGACTACTTTACCCGGTTTGGTATTTACCGGTGCTGGTTACTTTGACCGTCATGTGTGGCACGGTTTCCCTGTTGTTAAGTCTAGTTTCTATTCGGCTAGCTCGTTATATTTCTAACACCGTCTGGGGCCGCGTAGTGTTAATTCCAGCCGGTATCCGCCTTAGGGTGTTGGGTCGGGAAAATCTTCCAGTCTCGAACGGCGGCTTTATTCTTTACGCTAACCACAGTTCTCTTTTAGATATTCCCACTGTAGCCCTAGCTACGGGGTTACCTGTTTCTTGGGTGGCTAAAGCCTCTTTGGGCTCCATTCCTTTTTTTGGCTGGGCTCTAGCCCGGGTTCATTTGCTGGTGGACCGGAGCGGTGGTTCCGAGGCGGCCCGGCAAATGATGGAGGAAGCCGGGGCTCGGTTAAGTCGGGGCGAAATTTTATCTATCTTCCCCGAGGGTACTCGTAACCGGGGGGTAACGTTACTTTTACCTTTCAAGAAGGGGGCTTTAATTTTAGCCCGGCGTAACGGAGCCTTGCTAGTGCCGGTGGCCATTAAAAACGCTGGGGCTTTATGGCCGGCTGGTCGTCTTTATCCCTGCCCTGGGGTTATCCGGGTTAGAATAGGCCCGCCTCTGCCTCCTTTGCCCGGTGAAAAATTAGTTCTCTTAGGTGCCCGCGCCCAGAAGGTTTTGCATGACCTTTTGACCGACGGTTCCTGGTGAAATTGAAATGACAGAGGCAGGGATAAATTTGAAATCGGGTCATGGTGAGGTCGCTTAGGCCAAGCTTAAATATTTTTATTATAATAGTTTCTATGGAGTCAGCTTGATAATAGACCCTATTATTTTGGCTAACGCTATTTAAATGTATAATTAGGATCTCAAAAAATATATTAACTGTTCACGGTGATTATCAAATAAGATATAATTGTACGTCAACATAAAAGTATGTCGTGTTGTGATCATAGAATCAAGCAAATCGCAAGATATAATATTTTAAGTTTTCTAGCATTTGGACGAATTGGGATGTGTGTTTGAAGTTTTATGTAACGAAACATTCTGTTATGAGTAGAAGATATTACCTTACGGTATAAAGATACCAAACTAAAAACTAAATTGGCTGGAGCTTGAAAGAAATCTAGTAATTTATCAAAGTCATTATCGTCTGATATTAGCAATTTCCTTCAACAGAAGAAACACGGTAAAAAGCGTAAAGTTTGGAGCGCAGTTAGAGCAAGAGTCCTATTTGCGTAGGTTTTTTATTTTTGAAGAACTTGATAAAGTTAGAATCTTTGCTTTAGAGCTAGAAATCTGCGGTTGCGATGGAGAGTTAATTACCGAACAAGATAAAGACATCATATGATAATAAAATGGGCTAATTATTAATCTCTAGCGGCTTACCGAATATTGTGGAGCCACTTGCTGTTGTAACGTTGTGGAGAGATTTATCATTGCTAGACACTGTCTAAAGTTAGTAACACTGGATTCATAGGTCCGAAGTTGGCTATTTGTCTTGTTTTTTTAAAAGGTAAGACCTATATTTCGTACTTGTTCGTGTAGTCTTTTGTAGCTGAAGTATTGGGATGCCTTGTCAGCCGTAGAGAAATAACTAATATCTCAAAGAAAATCTCCGTTGATTTGAAGCCACCTTCTGAAAATGGTTTAGAGGCTCTACCCGAATAGTCTTGTTAAATACAGACAGGATCGGACATAAAGAAGATAGTTATTATTTTTAGACTTGGATTTTTTGAGCCGCTTTTTTTCGTGATGTTTAGAATATCGGCCCATCTATTGTTAGAGGTTCTTTAATTAGTTTTGGGAAAAGATTTTATTGGATTGCTCAGCTGTGATTACTATTCAGCCTATCACAAGTATTTAAAAAATTGTCCGGCACAGGCTTAATTTTGTTTGGTTCAGTTCATTAAGGGCGCACGATTTCTATCAGAAAACCAGGGCTCGGAAACTCGAAGTTATAGGGTAAGGCTTCTGGAATAATTACGAGGCCTGTTTCGGTTTTATCATATTTGTTTAGAACGGAAGCCGATATAACTATCCATGATAAATTGCAAAAATGTGGAGAACGCTTATAAAATAAGAACTCAAGGTCCCGGTGGTAAAAGGAGCTAAGAATTTAACTAGGCGTTTCCGTAAAGATTACGAGTCAAATTTGTGCTTTATCGTCAACCTGGAAATTGAGCTTACCAATAATTTAATCAAGCTAATCATTCGCTTTGTGGTTTTGAACAGGGTTGACATTCAGGGAACTTATTCTGAAGTTGAGCGTAACTGATCAGAGTGCATCTAGACGGTTATTATCACTTGTACTATGAGTAAGTATTTTCTATTTTAATTTTTGCGCCAGGCTATCAAATTTTTTATACAAAGTAGGCCCATTCTTCACTACTAATTTGTAAATTTTAACCTGTAAAAAATACGCCCCGTGGAAGATTATAAAATGAGATTAGATAAAGTAGCATCGATTATTTAGTGATAAACTATATCATTAGTTATTTAAACCACCAGACTAAGGTAGGTGATTCAATCAATAATTATTACACATTCGTTAGGGGGAATTTTATAATTATTTTTTATGTATCAAAAAAATCTAAAATTATACTTAAAAGAGCATTTTTATTATAAAATATAATAATAACATAATTTTTTGTTAAATTTTTCTAACTGATTAAAAATTGATTAGTATTTTAGGAGTTTGATTAACATAATGGGGAGTAAAGGAATCTATTTTAATAGATCAACACTATAATTATAATATTTTAGCATCACTAGAAAAATAAAAAAATAAATTTGCGTTTGATGGATGTATAATTATTAATAAAGCTTTATTTAAAGCTGGTTGATGTATTAAAAATATTTAATATGTTAATGATATTTAGATGAACACGATTTTGTTATAGCGATATAATTTTATTATCTTAACATTAATATATTATCATACTTTTATTTATGGGACTTTAAGTTAGTAGCAAAGCGGCTCATTCGGATCAGAAAACAATTAGAGTTAATGTGGTAAAAATAGGTATAGGTAGGGGAATTTTGGATTTTAAGTTTATCTAGACGATGTTAAGCTTTATCTTTACCGGCCGTTATCACCATTTGAGCGGCGAAACAATCCTAATCTTCGGCTATCGTCTGAACCGTGGCAGGACTTTTGTTTTCGGCCACTATTGAAATAGTGGTTTGATTATCATCTTCCGCAGTTGGTTTTGTTTTTACGAATTTTCGGCGGCCTCAGCTTCGGGAAGTATAAAATTAAAGGGGGTTGTTAATCTCCAGGGGTCTGGGCGGATCCAGATTATCTAGCCGTGTAGGGATGATGAAGGGTTAGGGGTATTTATTTCAGCCGGTTTTTCATAAAGGCCCGCGTCCGGTTAATATGTTTAGCAGAAAACTTAGGTTAAAACTAAACCAATGATTCTAATCCCCAAATCTCTTTGCCAGGGGACGGTTGGGATTTGATCACCGTTTGCTCTCTCGGAGTCGAATTCTAGTCCGATTTTTCTAGGATAGAGGATAGGATAATAGATATATCTTAACTATATTAATAAATTCTACTTCTTCCTCTGTTCTGAGTTCCGTTAGGAGTTTTTTCAGACGGAGCAGGTTCTGATCGCGCCGGCTGAATATCAATTTTACATTTGATCAGGAGAGGATACGCCTAGAAGATTGAGGCCCAGATGAACGACTAAGCGGACAGCCCGGATTAGTTCTAGTCGAGCGGCGGCTAGGGCTAGGTTTGGGACTATGACATGGTGCTGGCTGTAATAATGGTGGAAGAGGCGGGCCAAAACAGTGAGATAGGTTGCCAGCAGGTGTGGTTCTCGCCGGGTTGCAGCTATTTCTATCAGTTCGGGAAAGTTAGTTAGATGTTTTATAAGATTAGATTCCTCAGGCTGGGCCAAGAGCAGTAGGTTCGTCTCCACCGGGGCGGGGGGAGCGTTTTTCAGTATACTTTCGATGCGGGCGCCAACATATTGGACATAATAGACGGGGTTGTCGCGGGTCTGAGTGCGGGCTAGATTTAAATCGAATTCTAGCGGGGTATCTGGGCTGCGGGTCAGAAAAATAAAGCGGGCTGCATCCACTCCTACTTCATTTAGTACTTCTTTCAGGGTTATAAATTCCCCGGTCCGGGTGCTCATAGCCACGGGCTGACCATCGCGTACTAGATTTACAAATTGAACCAAAAGAACTGTTATGCTGCTAGGGTTATTGCCTAGGGCGGTAGTGGCGGCCTTGAGGCGGGGCACATAGCCATGGTGGTCAGCGCCTAGGACATTAACCAGTTCACTAAAGCCTCGTTGAAATTTATTCCAGTGATAGGCTATGTCGGTAGCAAAATAGGTCCTTTCACCGCTGCTTTTAACGAGAACCCGGTTTTTGTCGTCCCCGAAAGGTTCGGTATTAAACCATAGAGCGTCATCTTGTTCGTATAAATGATTTTTTTCTTTCAAAAAACTCAGGACTTTTTCTACCTGCCCTTCTCGGTGTAGAGATTTTTCTGAAAACCAAGTTTGGTATTCCACTTTGAAGGTGGCTAAATCGTTCTTGATACTCACCAGAATCTGGTCTCCGGCGAAATCAGCCAGGTAAGTCACCGCTTCATCTTTAGGAAGATCCAGAATTTCTGGGCCTTTTTCTGCCAGAACTTTCTGGGCCAGTTCCATAATATAGGTCCCTCGATAGTGGTCTTCAGGAAAAGGTTCTGTACTACCTTGTAGTTCCTGTAGACGAGCTAAAACCGATTCCCCTAGAATACGCATCTGGCGTCCAGTATCGTTTATGTAATATTCCCGGGAAACTTCATAACCGACCCAGTTCAAAATGCGGGCTAGAGCGTCACCTATAGCTGCCCCCCGGCCGTGGCCCACATGTAGCGGGCCTGTGGGGTTGGCTGAGACAAATTCCAGCATAATTTTTTGGCCTCTAGCAGCGGCTCGGCCGTAAGCGGGGCCGGTTCGTAAAAGATCGGCCAAGGCCCAGGCCCACCATTTGAGGCTCAGAGTAAAGTTGATAAACCCGGGGCCGGCCACTTCGGCCTTTTCTATGTAGCCCTCAGGGTCGGTCAGATTTTTAATGATCAATTCGGCCAGTTCGCGGGGTTTCCGGCCGAGAGATTTAGCCAGAACCAGGGCCGCATTAGTGGCCAGGTGCCCATGCTCCCGGTCACGGGGCTCTTCCACCGTGAAGTTATTTCGGTCTGGAGTGGGGGGGGCGAGATTCAGGTTAGTCAGGGCCAGATTAATTTTTTTTTTGAGCATTTTTTTCATAGAATCTAACCCTTTTCCAAAAATAGCAAGGCTTCTTCTACTGTTAAATTATCACTTTCGGCTAGAGGTTGAACCTGACTGTCGGTTAGGCCGAAAGCTCCTTTGATGTTTACCTCGTTGATCGCACACCAATCAGTGAAGTCCGCTAGGGTAAAAAGATGGATATTGGGGGTGTCATGCCAGCCGTGGGGTAGACCCCGGGTTATTGGCATCCGACCTCGTATGGTCAGATCGAAACGCACCCGCCAGTGTCCAAAATTGGGAAAGGAAACGATTCCTCGCCGGCCTACTCGAAGCATTTCCTTTAGGATAGGTAAAGGCGACCGCAGAGTTGGCAAAGTACCTTCCAAAATTACATAGTCAAAACTTTGATCGGCGAAATCTACCAGTCCGAGGTCAAGGTTTACATTTAGAACGGGCACACCCCGGTCAATAGATTTTAAAACTGCCTGCGAATCCAGCTCCACGCCCTGGCCTCGAACCTTCAGCTTATGAATGAGCTGGAATAGAAGATCTCCAGCGCCGCAACCGAGATCGAGTACCGAGGACCCACTTGGTATTTCATCGAGAATTACTTGGTCCTGCCAGCGTCCAATTAGGTTGGGGGCGGATGCGTGTGTGTTTAAAAGTTCCTGAACTTTGGCTGCCAAGGAAATATCAAGATTGTAAGCGGTGAAAGTTCTAAGTTCTCCTATGCTGGGGGGAAGATCTGTTGAATGCCCTATCTGCTCGTTTTTTTTCATTATTAGTTTCTTAATTTTTTAAATGGAAAGGAAGCTGTGAATTAGACGGCTGATGGTTGTGGTTTCCACTAGAAAGGCATCATGGCCGTAAGGTGAGGGTATATCGACGTAGGTTACGGTGCGCCCGGCTCGGCACATAGCCGAGACTAGTTCCCGGCACGATTCCGGCGGGAAGAGCCAGTCTGAGGAAAAGGAGACCACCAAAAGGCGAGCGGTGATTCTGGAGGCGGCCCGGGCCAGATCCATTTCGCCCCAGACTGAGGCGTCGTAATAGTCTACGGCCCTGGTAATGTAAAGATAGCTGTTGGCGTCGTAACGAGCGACAAAATTTTCAGCCTGGTGTTTAAGATAACTTTCCACCTCGAATTCCACCCCAATGGGCGTGAAGTCAGGGACGTCTTTGCTCTGAAGGCGGCGGCCAAACTTGTGGCCCATACTTTCTTCAGATAGATAGGTTATGTGGCCCAGCATCCGGGCTGCAGCTAGTCCAGCTAGGGGTCGGGGACCATCGTAATAATTTCCGTCTTTAAAATTAGGATCATTGATTATGGAATGCCGGGCTACGGCATTGAAGGCCAGGCCCTGGGCTCCGAGGCGGGATCCGGCTGAGAGAATAATAAGACGTTGAACTCGTTCCGGCCAGCCCAAAGCTATTTCTAGGGCTTCCTGCCCACCCATTGAGCCGCCGATAGCCGCATAAAGGATCTGAAGCCCAAGATAATCCAGAAGTTTTATTTTTAGGGCCGCCCAGTCGGCCACCGTCACCATTGGGAAGGTCAGGCCATAAGGCCGGCCGGTGGTTGGGTTAAAGCACATAGGGCCGGTAGTACCGTAACAACTACCAAGAACATTTGCGCAGATCACAAAAAAACGGTGGGTATCGATGGGTTTATCGGGGCCTACCATCTCATCCCACCAGCCGGGTTTGTTCCGACGATAGTCTCTTAAGGGACCCTCCGGATTTTCATCCCAACCGGCTACATGGGCATCACCCGTTAGGGCATGGCAGATTAGAACGGCATTATCTCGGGCCTGATTTAAGTTTCCGTAAGTTTCATATTCTACTTCGATTGGGGCTAGCTTACCCCCGGCCGCCAACTTTAAAGGCGGCCCGGACTGATAAAAGACTACTTTTTGAGCTCGGGTATAGCCAACCGATTGAGGATGTTTTGGGCCGTGGATCGAATTTGAAAACTGGCCGTCAACGTTCATGTCTGGCCCTTTCTGCAATGGGGGTTTAGTTTTTAATTAAAAACGTTTAAATATTATATAGTCGCTTTCACCTTTTGTCCATTCTGCTCTTTGCGAAGCCAGTAATTCTCATTTTAGGAGTATATAATAAGAATGAAGGCTAATTTAGTGTACTTGTAGTGAGGGGACACCTAATACGACAATACTAAGGAGCGCATTTTAGGAGGTGAAAACGTGATATATGTTGGTGGACCAGAGGTGAATAAAAAGACGATTTTTGGCAATAAAGCTGCTCTATGTTTTCTGCCATAGTGTTTTTATTAACCGGTAAATGCTGTGCATAGTGAAGGCTAGCAAGATAAATACTACTAGAATCACAGTGAGAGTTTCTTTCCCGTGTCCAAAATTGTACCTTAGATTATAGTTGGTATTTTTTAAGATATTGAAGATCTCATTTTCTATTCTCCATCGGTTTCTATCATATCTTGGTAAGCTCTTAATATTATTTTTAGAAGGATTAAGGTCGGTAATGAAGCTATAGGTCGAGGGCTTTACTTTGCTGGTGGATTTTGTTATTTTAAGACTGATCCAGTTGACTTTCAAAGAAATTTTGTCATCGCGGATTGAATTTCCTTCCGTCTATTTATACCGATATTATCTTTAGCTTTTATCTGGAAGGGTCTTGTATAAAGATAAACCGTCCAAATCAACTTTAGAAAGATATTCTTATAAAATCTTACGGCTGGAGGGGTTATAGGTAAAGATAAAGTTAAACTCAGATTATAAAATTTTTTCGTAGAGCGGATGGTAGGTATAAAGGTCGTCACCCAGAAAGATAGAGCGTAGCTCTTTAATCTTTTAAATCTACTATTTAACCAGCGTGAGGCGAATTTTTGTTCGCCATCTTATTTTTTTATTCTTACCTTACGGAGTTATAATTTCTGGGGCAAAGGGGAGATCTATATTTTGATTTAGGACGATAACGGTGGCTTCTAAAAATTTTGTGAAACTATTCTATTCCCCTATTGAAAAAGAGTTTATAAATTAGAATGATCATGCAGTCCTTGAAGAATGCATTGATGGGTTAGAAAAGAAGAGATCTGCTAAGCGGCAAAAATATTTCAGGCCCAATGAATAAGTCCTAGGACAAAAGGATTAGCCAGGCGTTCCTGACTGGGAGTTACTCGGATGGTGTAGCCGAATTTGCCGGTAGAATGGCAGGCGATGATATTTTTAAAAATGTGAAGATCGCCGCCAAGATCTTCCGTTGGCGCGAGAGCCAGAGTACTTCGGTCAGTAAATTCACCCTTGTGATCCAAGTGGCCGTAATAGGCTTCTACAGTAACGTCATCTGGAGATAGTGAACCCAATTGAATTCGGGCGGAAAATTCCAGGTCGTCTTCAATTTTCAGAGTGCTATGGTCGGCGTTAGAGGTGGATTCAATGATTTTTATCTCGTTCCAGGCGGTCATGAGCTTGTTGCACCACTCGGCTTGGACTATAGCGGCCTGGAAATTGTCTTTGACTAAGTTTTGGAAGCGCTTAGAAGATGGCTCATAAAAGCGGTTAAAATATTCTAGCACCATACGGTGAGAACTGAATTTAGGCATGAGATCTCGGATGCTAGCTCGCATCATGTCGCACCAGACCTGGGGTAGACCGTCGGCGTTACGTTGATAGAAAAGAGGGGCTACCTGTTTTTCGAGAAGATTATAAAGATCCATACTTTCGGTTTCATCCTGCAACTTATGGTTGGTGTCTTCCTCGCCTTGACCGATGGCCCACCCGTAATCTGGTCCATATCCTTCATTCCACCAACCGTCGAGAATCGATAAATTCAGAACGCCGTTGGCTAGAGCTTTCATCCCGCTGGTGCCACAGGCTTCCAGAGGTCGGCGGGGGTTATTGAGCCAGACGTCACAGCCGGAAACTAAAAGGCTCGCTATTCGCATGTTATAATTTTCTAGAAAGGCGATACGGTTTTGAAAACGGCGTTCTCGGGTTAGATGAATAATATCCTTAATGAAGGCTTTACCCTCGTTGTCTTGGGGGTGGGCCTTTCCGGCAATGATGATTTGTACCGGTCGGGTCGGGTTGTTAATAATTTTTTCCAACCGGTCGGGGTCATGGAACAAAAGGGTGGCTCGTTTATAAGTCGCGAAGCGGCGGGCAAATCCGATGGTTAGAATATCTGGGCTCAGTACTTCCATACTTTTGTGCAAAGATTCATTGGGGGCCCCCTGAGACTTGAGCTGATGGAACAGGGCCCGGCGGGTATAGGCCACCAGGCGGCTCCGGCAATTTTCATGGGCTCGCCATAATTCCGATAGAGGAATCTGTTGGACCTGTTGCCAAACATGAATAGGGTCGTTGTCCTCATTCCATTCGGCGCCTAGATGTCGGTCATATAGGTGGGCAATTTCTCGTGAAGCCCAGGAAGAAACATGGACGCCGTTAGTGACGTAGTCAATGGGGGTATCTTCTACAGGATTTTTGGGCCAGATTGAACTCCACATTTGCCGGCTGACCCGGCCGTGGAGCCGGCTAACTCCGTTGGCGTGGGCCGAAAGTCTTAGAGACAGGGGAGTCACCCCGAAAGGTTCGCTTTCATCGCGGGGGTTGATTCGGCCGTACCCCAGTAGCACTCGCCAGTTAAGGCCCAGTTCTTTGGCGTATTCCTCAAAATAGGCTCGGGCCATTTCTATGTCGAAAGTGTCGTTACCAGCTGGAACTGGGGTGTGGGTGGTGAAGATGGTGGAGGCCTGAACTATTTCTCTAGCCGCATCGAAGGAAAGGTTATAATCCTTGCGCAGAAGATTGATGCGTTCCAAAGCCGAAAAAGCGCTGTGGCCTTCGTTCATATGGATAACTGAGGGGGTGAGGCCGATGGCCTTGAGAGCCCTAATCCCACCAATACCTAGAACTATCTCTTGGCGAATGCGCATTTCCTTGTCCCCACCGTAGAGTTGGGCGGTGGTACCCCGGAACTCCGGTATATTTTCATCAAGATCGGTATCTAAAAGATACAGGGGGATGCGGCCGACCTGAACACACCAGACGGCCACAGCTACCGGCTGCCCTTTGAATTTAACCCAAATCTTAATCTGTTTCCCATCGGCTCCGGTGACTCGGGTGATGGGCATATTGTCGAAGTCATTGGCCGGGTAACGTTCCATTTGCCAGCCGTCGTTGTTAAGATATTGACTGAAGTAGCCCTCTTGATATAAAAGGCCCATGCCAATCAATGGGATAGATAGATCTGAGGCTGACTTCAAATGATCGCCGGCTAGTATTCCTAGGCCGCCGGAATAAATAGGTACGCAGGTGGTTAGGCCGAATTCAGCCGAAAAATAGGCTACACAAGTTTCTGGTTCCCCAATCTTTGGGGTGTTCATATATTTTTCAAAGTGATGAGCTTCTTCTTCCAGTTGGCTCATGAATCCCAAATCTTGACCTAGAAAATCCAAGCGTTTCTGGTTTATTTGCCCCATGAAAGCCACTGGATTATGCCCGGATTCTTCCCATAAACGCGGCTCCATACGTTTAAAAAGATCTCGAATTCCGCTTTGCCAACTGAATAATACATTATAGGACATCTTCTTTAAAGGATCTAGTTTTTCGGGAAATTTAGGAACGACTTTAAATTCCTGTTTGGCTTTCATTTAAGAGGCCCCCTAATTTTTAGTTTAACCACAAATTTTTTAGGAGCGATTTTATTTTTTTTATTTTTTTAATGAGACTAAAAATTTTTTAGTAGTGTTATATAAGTATAATATTAATCTACTAAAATAGATTTCGCTATTTTCCATTATTTTAATCGAGCTTCCAAAATGCTGATTAATTTTTTAGTTAGTTAGGAAAATTTAATAAAAAGAGGTGTTTTTATTTTTATGAATAGTTGCTATATGTTATAGCAAGATACCTTTTTATGTGTAATTTTAGATTTATGTGATGGGTAAAAAAGTTTGATTATAAAAATTTTTCTGATGAATGTCTGTTTAATCACAAAAAAATCGGATTAATGATCTTTATTAAATAGAGGTTACTTATTTTTAGATGTTGAATTTTACCATTCTTATGGCCTAAGGTCAAAAGTTAAATGAAGTTTTATAGTGAAGAGAGATAATTTTTGGGTTGTCTTTAAATTCGTTAGGCGGTTTTTAGGTTTCGGCCTTTGAACTCAGCATAACGCCGACGGGCTGTAAGCTATCGATATTATCGCATGTAAACTTAACCATAGCCATGGCTGGGACGGCAATGAGTAGACCGATTGGGCCCCAGAGCCAGCCCCATAAAAAGAAAGCTATTAGGGAGGCGGTTGGGGAAAGATTAACGCTCTGGCCTAGGATAAGAGGTTCCAGAACGTTACCGGTCAGAAGCATGATAACCGTCAGAAAAGCTGTCAGCCATAAAGAGGTAGAAAGACTAGCTAATTCCGGCTGAAGTAGAGAGATAGCTACCGGAGGTAGAACCGACAGAAAGGCTCCGACGGTGGGTATAAAGTTTAAAACGGCTGCGAATACGCCCCAAGTAAGGGCAAAATCCACCCCGAATAGGAGACAGGGCAGGGCCACTCCTAAACCGGTAAAGAGGCTGGTGAACATTTTGGCCCAGATGTAGCCTTGTACTTGATGGCCGATACCTTTAAAAGCACGGCATAAAAGAGGGCCTCGCTGATCGGGGAATGCCTTTTTAATTTTATCGGGAATGGTCGGGTAAGCTGGGAGGAAATGGAGCAGAAAAATTAGGGTTACCAGTATATAGCCTATTATGGTTATTAGAGAATTAAGGGTATTACCGGCTAAATTACTTATGGAAAAATCGCTTAAAGCGCTTTTGAGGTGTTCCGGAGTTAGGAAATAAAAGTTGTTGGTGATGGCCCTGGCTTGGTTTAAAAGATCCTGTGCGCGTTCTTCATATTTGGGAAAACCATCGTAAAAGGCGATAAAACTGACCGATAGATAGCGCCAGCCTAGCCAGATGAGAGCTAAAGCTGTGGCTAGAGTGACGACTATACCAACGGGGCGTGGGAGCCTATGGCGGTGGAGCCATTCTACGGGTGGGCTCAGCAGAAAAGTACCGAAAAGGGCTAAGAGCAAAGGAAGAAAAATAAATTTTAAAGTCATCAAAAACCAGCCGATGATCAAAGTCAGGGATAGAAAAAGAAAGGTTGGCAAAACCCGATTGATTGCGGCTGATTCCCGGTTTTGGCGGATAGAGATGGAGCGCATGATATTTCTCCTAGTTTATGTTAAGATTATTATTAGTATATCGTATATTAGGTAAAAAGAGATCACCTTTATATGGAAGCTGTACTTTTTCCGATTCGTCGTATTAAACTCCTATCTGACCAATTGATCAATCGCATTGCCGCCGGGGAAGTGGTGGAGCGACCCGGAGCTGTCTTGAAAGAGTTATTGGAAAATAGCTTGGATGCTGGGGCCGATCGGATTGAGATAGAGGTAGCTAGCGGCGGTAAGAAACTAGTCACGGTTCGCGATAATGGTTGGGGTATGGATAAGGACGATCTCTTGATGTGTCTCGAACGTCATGCTACCAGCAAAATCGGTGTTGATACTGACTTGTTAAAAATAAATACCCTGGGGTTCAGGGGCGAGGCCTTACCTTCTATCGGAGCAGTTTCCAACCTTTCCATAACTAGCGCCGTGGAGGGTGGTTCCGGGCATCAGGTTACCGTGGCCGCTGGCAAACTTATTGATTTCAAATCCGTTGCGGCTAATCGTGGCACTACTGTGGAAGTTCGAAATCTTTTTTATAATGTGCCGGCCCGCCGTAAATTCCTGAAATCAGAGCAGACCGAAAGCGCTCGTTTGCTGGATGTAGTTCAGAGTTATGCTTTAAGTCGTGAGGGTTTACGATTGATCTACCGCGACGGAGGTCGAGAAATATTAGCCGTGGGGAAGCAGCAGGACTTTAAAACCAGAGTCTATAAAATTCTGGGTCGCAGAATGGCTGAAAACCTGACACCTTTGAAACATAGTGAAGAAACGCTCAAAATTTCCGGTTGGCTTGGCTCGCCGAATCAAGTTTCACGATCTAGCGCCCATATGTTTATTTATGTTTTGGGACGGCCGGTTAAAGACCGTTTATTAGGACGAGCCTTGACCGAAGGGTACGGTCGCCTCTTGGCTCCAGGTGCCTGGCCGGCGGCGGTAATATTCATTGATCTGGATCCGGGCGAAGTTGATGTTAATGTTCATCCGGCCAAGGCTGAAGTGCGTTTTCGTAAGCCGGGAGATATTTTTACCGCTCTGTCCGGGGCCGTAAGTCGGGCTGTGGGCCGGACTCCGGTTGTGACCGACGGTTTTTGTCTTCCCCCGCCTGGATCTGTGGTGGCGGATTCAGCTTCTTATGCCACTCCCGTTTCATCCTGGATGACTCTTGAAATTAATGAAGCCGTAGCTGCTGAACCACTCCCCCTTTCCTCGCCGTTACCCTCCGGTAGCAGGTTCCCGAGTTTGTATTCGACCCAGGCTCCGACAGATATTTCTTCGTTCACTTCTCGTTTCCAACTGTCCGGAGTTGGTTTCGAAACTCTCCGGCCTCTAGCACAGCTTTACCAGAGCTATATTTTGGCTGAAGGCGTTAAGGGCCTGTACTTGATAGATCAGCACGCCGCCCACGAGCGGATTTTATTCACCCGGTTGAAAAGAGACCTGGCTAGAAATGGGTTACCTGGTCAGAATCGTCTCTTTCTTGAGACCGCTGATTTTTCCCCTCAGCAGGTTCTAGCCGCCGCTGTATTGAAACCTCATCTGCTTCGCCTGGGGTTTAATCTAGAACCTTTCGGCGAACGAAGCTTTATTCTCCGCAGTGCTCCAGTCATTTTGGGTGTTCAGGACCCCTGGGAACCGCTTCTGGAAATCCTGGGGGCAGCTGACGGCCGCTTGGCCGTCTTGGAGGGGGCTGGCTTGAAAGAGGCTCTGGAGACTATGGCCGATAGTTGGCTTTACAGTCTGGCCTGCCGGGCCGCTATCAAAGCTGGGGATAAAATGACCCTGGAAACTATGACTAGATTAATTGAAGACATGGCCGTCACCCCTAATGGCGCCTACTGCCCCCACGGCCGCCCTGCCATCCAGTTGATTGAACGCCGCACCATTGAAACTCGATTCCTCCGTAAGTAAACCGAGGTTCTTTGCATTTTCGGGGGGTTCTTTATAATGTAAAGAAGTAATATAGTGGAGTTTCAATTACGTTGAGTGTCAAAAAATAGACAGGTGGATAAGTATGAATGAAAAATCGGTGCGTCCGGGGGGTAGTCACCGCCCCCCGCCTCCTGAGTTGTCCGAATATCCCTTTGCGTCTCATTATTACCCCAGGCCGGATGGCTTGGAGCTTCATTATGTGGATGAAGGTGCTGGACCACCAGTAGTTTTAATTCACGGCAACCCTACCTGGTCATTTTTCTATCGCCGGCTAATAGCGCGCCTAACCCCCGCTTATCGTTGTTTGGCTCCGGATCATCTGGGGATGGGTCTTTCTTCGCGGCCGACGGCTACTGAATACGGCTTCCGCCTCGTCGACCGGGCCCGTGATTTTGGCTTACTTATGGATCATTGGCAGCTCTCAACTCCGGTTCATTTGATTGTTCACGATTGGGGCGGACCTATCGCTCTGGCTTGGGCTGGGGAAAATCCGGACCGGGTAGCCTCAATCACTCTTTTGAACACCGGGCTCCGATTTCCCAGCTGTTATCGTCTGCCTTTCAGGCTGGCCTTATTTAAATACTTAGCCCTGTTGGGCGATTGGTTGGTGGCCCAATCTTGTAACTATTTCGCCCGAGGTACAGCGGCCTTCGGCTCAGTTAAGGGGTTGACCGCTGCTGTTCGGCACGGCTTCTTGGCTCCTTACGCACAAGCAAAAGATCGCTTAGCCTTAGCCCGCTTCATTGAAGATATTCCCTTGACTACCACTCACCCTAGTTTCGAGTGCTTGCGGCAAATCGACTGTAATTTCACAATTGCTTTGAGCCATAAGCCTTTGGCCCTCTTGTGGGGTCTTCAGGATTTTGTTTTTAATCGCCAGATTTTTTTTGATTGGTGCGAACGGTTGCCCCAGGCTCAGACTTTAATTCTGCCCGAGGCTGGTCACTATCTTTTAGAAGACGAACCGGAACGCGCTTTTGCTTTTGTGGAAAATTTTCTGGGCGGATTAACTTAATGAATCCAAGTTTTAATATTGCCGAGAAGCTGGTGGAAGCTGCTCAGAAATGGCCGGATAAACTGGCAATCATCGCTGAAAACCAGCCGGACGTTTTGGGCCGTATCAAAGTTAGTTTTCGGGAATTGGATGAAGGCTCTTCCCGTCTGGCCATCCATTTAATTAGTTCCGGTTTTTTGCCCGGCTCTCGTGTTCTGGTTATGACCAAGCCGGGGATTGATTTTGTCATCATAGTGTTCGGTTTGTTTAAGGCCGGGTTGCCCTTAGTGCTGGTAGATCCCGGCATGGGTTTAAAAATGACGCTGCGTTGCTTGGCTGAGATTCAGCCTTCAGGCTTGGCAGGTCTCACTCGGGCTCATCTTTTGAGTTTTTTTATCCCGAAAATTTCTCAGGGTCTAAAAATGCGGGTGACTGTTGGCCGCAAGTGGGGTTGGGGAGGGTCAACTTTAGCGGAAATACTGAAACAGCTCAGTCCCGATCAAACCGGAAAATTAATACCAGTACCCCCTTGTCCGGATCAACCTGCGGCGATTCTCTTTACTTCCGGTTCTACCGGTCCGGCTAAGGGAGTTATCTATACCCATGCCATGTTCGCGGCCCAGGTTGAAGCTATCAGCCAAGGGTTTGATTTGGCTGAAGGGGGGGTGGATTTGGCAACCTTTCCCCCTTTTGGTCTTTTTGCCTCGGTCCTGGGCCTAACCTCAGTTATTCCGGGTTTTGATCCTAGTCGTCCCAGTCGGGCCGACCCTAGGCAGTTGGTTGAACCTATTATCCGGCACCAGGTGACCAGCCTCTTTGCTTCACCCACTCTTCTGGGCAAACTGGCTGACTTCGGTCACGAGCACCGTCTGGTGTTGCCAACTTTGAAACTGGTTATTTCTGCCGGAGCCCCAGTTTCTCCGCAAGCCGTGGCCGCCTTTACCGCTTTGATGAGCCCGGGAGCCAAACTTTTAACTCCATATGGCGCCACCGAGGGCGTACCTTTGTCGTGTATTGATGCTATAGAAATTTTAAACGAAACTAAACTTATGACTGAACAGGGCTTCGGTATATGCGTAGGTCGCCCTCTGGCTGGCGTTAAATTGGCCGTCATTAAAATAAGTGACGAGCCCATTAGCTGCTTTACCGAGGCTTTAAAACTGCCCAATGGTGAAATTGGTGAAATTATAGTCCAGGGTCCAATGGTCAGTCGAAGTTATTTTAACCGGCCTCAGGATACGGCTTGTTCCATTATTCCGGCGGCTGGGGCTGGAATGGAGTCAGAAGAAGGCAAGTTCTGGCGGCGCATGGGTGATGTCGGCTGGATTGACGACGTTGGTCGCCTGTGGTTCTGTGGCCGGAAAGCCCATCGGGTTGTTACTGGGCAGGGTATCCTGTTTAGCATTCCCTGCGAGATAATCTTCAATAACCACTTCCAGGTTCGGCGTTCGGCTCTAGTGGGTGTGGGCCCATCTGGGCACCAAAAGCCTATCATCATTATTGAACCTAACCTGGCTTTTCGGCCCAGGGACTGGGTAGCCCTTACCACCGAACTAGCGGCTTTGGCTAAAGCTAACCCCCACACACTTAGTATAAATACTTTCCTTAAGCACCGGGCTTTACCGGTGGATGTGCGCCATAACGCTAAGATTAATCGAGAACAGCTAGCCGTCTGGGCTGCTGGCGAACTACAACGAAGCCGTTAATCGAGGTTACGACTTTTTGTCCACCGGTTGGAAAGTGGAAAATTCTTCTTTGAAGTAGAGGTCTATCTTTCCGGTAGGTCCGTTGCGATGTTTGCCGATGGTGAGTTCAGCTTGGCCGCGGAGAGTTTCGTCATCTTTTTTGTATAAACCGGGGCGGAAGATGAAAGTGATGAGGTCGGCGTCCTGTTCTATGGCCCCGGATTCGCGTAGATCAGAGAGTTGGGGTTTTTTATCTGTGCGCTCTTCTATTCGGCGATTCAACTGAGAAAGGGCTAGAATGGGTAGTTTCAGTTCTTTAGCTAGACCTTTAAGGGAGCGGCTTATTTCGCTGATCTCTTGTTCTCGGTTGTCGGCGCGGTCACTACTACGCATGAGCTGGAGATAATCAACCATGATTAGGCTCAAATCGGAACCTTTTTTCATAAGATTAGTTTTAAGCCGGCGAGCCTTGGCTCGGAGTTCCATGACTGAGATGGCAGCGGTATCATCGATGAAAATCTGGGCTTTTTCCAGATAGCTGATGGCTCCGGTTAGGCGGGGGATGTCGTCGTTTTGAATATCGCCGGTACGCAATTTTTTCAAATTAAAACCACCCACTTGACAGATGAGGCGTTGGAGAAGTTGGTCGCGGCCCATCTCCAGGCTGAAGATAGCCACGGATACGGCGGGGAGTTGGCGGTAAAATTGTCTCTGGTTAGGAATGGCCGCATTTAAAGCTAGATTCAGACCCATAGCGGTTTTACCCATGCCTGGCCGGCCGGCCAGAATTATGAGATCGGAAGGCTGAAACCCGCCGGTCAGTTCATCTAAATCCTTAAATCCGGAAGAGATGCCGGTAAGACCTTGGCCATCTTTATTTTTTATTCTGAGATCCATTAAAGATGTAAAAGTGCGCTCCATCTCACTTGAAACACTTGAAAAACCGCTGGAATTGCTACGATTTGACCTGACCTCTAAAATAGCTATCTCGGCTCGATCTAGTAACTCATCCACATTGGGAGGGGATCCATGGCAGGATTCGGAGATGGAAGTCGAGATGCTAATCAGACGCCGGAGAATGGCTCGGTCAATTATGATGCGGGCGTAACGGGCCACATGAGCGGCGATACCCGAACCGTCGTAGAGCTTTGCTAGGAAAGTTGGCCCACCGCACCTTTCCAGAGCCCCCCGCCCTTTAAGAGCCTCCCCTACAGTTACTTGATCCACCGGTTGGTTTTCTTTATCAAGTTGAATAAAAACGTTGAATATTTCGGCATGGGCTTTTTTGAAAAAATCGTCTTCTTTGAGACCAGTTTCCAGAGCGGTGGGTAAGGCGATGGGGGAATCAAGCAGGATGGCTCCCAAAAGGGCTTCTTCCGCTTCCAGGCTGGAGGGGGTCTGATCGCCTAAAATATTATTATGCTCATTGGGCATAGTGAATTATTCTTGGCTGAGAGCCGGTGGGATAGAAAAAAGACCGGCCTGATTTTTTTTCAGGCCGGGTCGGATAATAAATCCTCATCACGAAGACGAAGTGAAATCAGATAGTTCCGCCTGGTCCCAACCTATCTTCAGGCAGCACTGAAATTTTAAATGAACCTGTTACCTCAGGGTGAAGCCTCAGAGAAACTTCGTAATCACCTACGGTCTTGAAAGGCTCAGTTAGTTTTAAACGCCGACGATCCAAGTTATAGCCTTTGGTTTTGAGGGCGTCACTTATATCCATAGCTGTAACGGCCCCGTAAAGCTTACCCTTTTCTCCAGCCTTGCGATTAAAGATCAGACGGATTTCGGCCAGTTTATTTTTCAGATCCAGAGCCTGATTTTTTTCGGCCACGGCTCTGGCCTCGAACTCAGTCCGTTTTCTAGCTAACATTTTAAGGTTGCTATCGGTAGCAGATAATGCAACGCCAGTGGGCAGCAAAAAATTACGGGCATAGCCTGCAGCCACATTCAGAACCTGACCGGCCAAACCTAAATTATCGGCATCTTTAACAAGAATTATTTTCATAGTGCCTCCTAGTATGGGCCGCTGGAGGACGGTACCATGGCCGTATAGGGCAATAGTGCCATAAAACGGGCTCGCATGATAGTTTGAGTTAAAAGGCGTTGATGCTTAGCGCAGTTGCCGCTAATACGACGGGGAACTATTTTGCCCCGTTCGGTAACAAAATTGCGAAGGGTACGGGAATCTTTATAGTCGATGTCATTAATATGGTCAACGCAAAAACGGCAGACCTTACGGCGATGAAAAATTCTTTTTTTGTTTCTAGCGTGGCGGGGATTTTTATCATCGGCATTATCGTACATAGCTTATTTCCTTTCTACTCTTCATCATCGAAAGTTTCGGCTTTAGTTTCGATATCGCCTTCAACTTCATTTTCGCTTTCGTTTCCGCCTTCTGCCACTTCGCGCTGGACTTTTTCTGCTTCGCGATGGGCCGCCTCAATCAGTAGCTTTTCCTTAGCTTTAAGTAAATCATTATTAGTGAAGTTTTTACTTAACACTAGGGTCAGATACTTAAAAACTGTTTCATCAATTTTTAGGTTTCGTTCCAGCTCGGTGGCTAATTTCGGGCGACCCTGAAAATCATAAAGTAGATAATAACCGAATAGTTCTTTCTTGATTGGGTAAGCTAGGCGACGGCGCCCCCAGTCTTCAAAGCGAACGATCTGGCCTTCGCCGGCACTAAAAATACCTTCAACCTTATTTTTAAAGGTTTCCAATTTAGTGGCCTCTAGGTTAGGGGCCAGCAGGATTAATGTTTCATACCTTCTGGAATACATGTTATCTCCTCATGGACTTCGGCCCCGTCGATGGTGGGGCGAGGATGGCCGAGGGCTGTCGCGCCTCTAAAATTCTAAATTAGAAAGTATTATAATAACACGTCTAAGCTTAAAAGGCAAGACTACTCTGTAATTAGTGATATTTCTTATTTTAGAGTTACATGATGAAAATGAAGGCTAACTTAGTATATTTACGTTGGGGGAACGCCTAGTATGATAGTCTTGGGGAGTGTACTCTAGGAGGTGAAGATGTGATATATGTTGATCAGATGACTATCGGCGGTTTCAATTTATTATTCAGATATTTGAGTAGTGAAATTATTTTCCCTGCCTAACTTTAGCTAGCGTCTTTTTTAGCGGTAGTATGTTTTTTTAAATGGGGTGCGTTTTAGAGAACATGGAGATTTTCGATATAAGTATAGTAAAATTTCTAGTGACCATGATAGGAATAGTCCTGACTATTTAGGTAGTGTGCTTATTTCGGTCATTATTTCAAGACTATATTTTGGTGTAAGGAATACCTGATGTAGAGAGGCGCTGAGGTCAGATATAGCTAGACTTTTTTGGTAGCTATATTCTATATGAGGGTTCATCTGCATTATTATTTAGAACAGGGTTATTAATTAGCTTTGACTTGAGTAACTGTTCAAACTTTTCTAAGAGCTTATAAACCTTTTAGTTGTAATTAAAGATACTGACAATGCTAGGCAATAGAAATATTTAGTTTGCGAAATAGTCTGTGCGCTATTCATAGGGAAACATCTAAAATTGTAAGTGGTTCACTTTCAGTATTTCGGTATAATTATGGTTAGTCTATCGTTTTGAGAGGTCTGCTTTTAAACAGAGGCTCTTACTTTTGACCTGCCAACCATTAGATGGTTAGTCTTGATCAGAATATATAAGGTATAGTAACGGCGTTTTACAACAGTTGTCACCTCATTAAGTTATTTTTCGCAAAATTGGGGTAAGTATTTTTTGATTAGTGTTATTCCATTTTTCTAAATACCTTTTAAATATATATTAACATAAGTTAAAGTATATTGTGATAGGCTCAATACAAAATATGCTAAAATGAGAGTTACTGAAAGCTAGAACTAGATCTTGCCAGATACTTTCAGTTGTGATAATAATAAAAAATTTCAAATCGCACGCCGGGTTGAACCCGCGTTCCTAAGGTGCTGGGGTTCCCGGTGGAAGGAACATTAAAAGCGGTCGGCGGAGGCTAAACCATACTAGAAGAAAGGCGAATTGATGTCTCAGATTAGCATGAAACAATTGTTGGAAGCCGGCGTCCACTTCGGTCACCAGACCCGTCGTTGGAACCCTAAAATGAAACCCTATATTTTTGGGGCCAGAAACAGCATTTATATTATAGATTTACAAAAAACGGTTCATCTCTTCAAGACCGCTTACAGCTTTTTGGCTGACACTGTGGCCCAGGGGCGCAGCGTTCTTTTTGTCGGTACTAAGAAACAGGCGGCCGATGCTATCAGCGATGAGGCTAACCGGGCCGGCATGTTCCACATTAGTTCCCGCTGGCTAGGTGGTACCTTGACTAACTTCGTAACTATTAAAAAAAGCATTGACCGTCTTAAAAAACTGGAAAAAATGAAGGCTGACGGCACTATTAATCTTTACCATAAAAAAGAGATCATCGGTTTTGAACACCAAATGATTAAGCTTAAGGCCAATTTGGGTGGCATCAAAGACATGGATCGCTTGCCGGGGGCTATTTTTGTTATCGATCCCCGTCGGGAAAGCATCGCCACTGCTGAGGCACGCCGCCTGGGAATTCCAGTGGTAGCTGTGGTGGACACCAATTGCGACCCTGATGAGGTTGATTATATTATTCCCGGTAACGACGATGCCATTCGGGCTATCAAGCTCATGACTTCCAAGATGGCTGACGCTTGTTTAGAGGGTCGGACCCGTTGGGAAGAAATGGCTCGGGGAAGTTCCACCACGACGGAAGCTGAGAGTGTTTTTGAAGCCGCTGAAGCTAGAGCGGGTGAAAAAACCGGCTTTGTCGAACCGGAAGCTGTAGACACCCCAACCGAATTGGTTTGATGAGGAAGCGACATTATGGAAATAACTGCTAAAATGGTTAAAGAATTACGGGATAAAACTAATTCCGGTATGATGGATTGTAAAAAAGCTTTGGGTGAGTGTGAGGGTAATTTAGAAAAAGCTGTGGATTGGCTGCGCCAGAAAGGCTTGATGATTGCTCGTAAACGGGCTGGTCGGATTACCCGTGAGGGCTTGATTGTGGCCGGAACGAGCGGCGATTATCAAAAAGCCGCCCTTCTGGAACTAAACTGTGAAACTGATTTTGTGGCTAAAAACGAAGGTTTTCAGAAACTGGCCGCCGATATTCTGGGTCTGTTGCTGGCTATTCCTATTCCTGTCGATTTGATGACTCTCTTGGCCGCTCCGTTACCGGTTGGTGGTGTGGTGGATGAGGCTATGAAGGCTTTGGTTGGTACTATCGGTGAAAATATTAATCTTCGTCGTTTTATTGCGCGCGAAGCCTCAGCCGGAGCTTTTTTCCATACTTATATCCACGGTCCTGGGCGTTTGGGGGTGCTGGTGGAAGTGGCGGTTGAAAAAATGGGTCCGGACGCTTTTGACTTGGCTCACAACCTAGCCATGCATATCGCGGCGGCCAATCCGGTGGCCTGCACTGTTGGAGAGATACCTTTCGATCTTTTAGAACGGGAAAAGGATATTTTTCGGGCTAAACTAGCTGAGAGCGGCAAACCGGAAAACATGTGGGACAAAATCATGCAGGGTCAGATTCAGAAATTTTATACCGAGGTGGCTTTGCTGGAACAACCTTACGTTCGTGACGCCACGGGTAAAACTTCGGTCTCGGCCCTATTGAAGAGTTCTGTTGGGGTTGTAGGTTGGGCTAAAGTTCTCTCTTTTACCCGTTTTCAGCTGGGCGAGGAACTATCGAGCGAAACAGTTACCGAGGCTGAATAAGCTCCGACTTTAATGGCGGCCTCGGAGGGCCGCTGTTAGTTTATGTGAAGATGGGAAGCGGTTTATGACCGAATATAAATATAAAACCATCATGTTGAAACTATCCGGTGAAGCCTTGCAAGGGGAGAGAGGTTTCGGCCTCTGCCCCGATACTTTGGAAAATATCGCCGCTCAGGTGGCTGAAGTGGCTTTGGGTGGAGTCCGGATTGGTGTGGTTATCGGCGGGGGCAATATTTTTAGAGGTCAGATTTTGGCCGAGCGGGGTCTGAATCGGGTTACCGGCGACCATATGGGTATGTTGGCCACAGTCATCAACGCCCTAGCCATGCAGGACGCTCTGGAACGCCAGGGGTTAGCGACCCGGGTTCAGAGCGCCATCAGCATGTATCAGTTTACTGAGCCTTTCATCCGCCGTCGAGCTATCCGTCACCTGGAAAAGGGTCGGGTGGTCATCTTTGCTAGTGGCACCGGTAACCCCTATTTCACTACCGACACCGCTGCCGTTCTTAGGGCTAGCGAAATCGGGGCTGACATCATTCTTAAGGCCACCAATGTCGACGGCATTTATGATCGCGATCCTCGTAAAGACCCGGGGGCCGTTCTTCATTCCACTTTGACCTATATGGGGGCCATCCACGATCGATTGGAAGTTATGGATACCACTGCTTTTTCCTTAGCTATGGAAAATAAGATTCCCCTTCTGGTCTTCAATCTCCTCAAGTTCGGTAATATCAGACGTGCTCTTTTGGGTCAACCGGTGGGCACCATGGTTTCGGGCGACTAGCTTTTATCTGAATGGGAGTTCTATAGCATGAGCAGGGTAGATGACATTTATGGTGATCTTATGGATCGCATGGGGAAAGCCGTTCTGGCTCTGGGTAAAAGTTTTATCAAAATTCGTACCGGGCGAGCTACCCCGGCTCTTTTAGATGGTTTAGTTGCTGACTATTATGGCGTCCCCACCCCTTTAACCCAGATGGCTTCGGTTATCACTCCTGATCCGCATCTGTTGATGATTCAACCCTGGGACGCTCAAGCTATGGGTGAAATTGAAAAAGCTATTCTGAAGTCGGAATTAGGTTTAACTCCCCAAAACGATGGTAAAGTAATTCGTATCATCATCCCCATTCTTACTCAGGAACGTCGGAAAGATCTTCTGAAGTTGATTAAAAAAAATGCTGAAGAGGGTCGGGTAGCCATTCGCAATATTCGCCGAGATGCTAATGAAATGCTGAAAGATCTTAAAAAAAATAAGGAAATAAGCGAAGATGATCTGAGTAAGGCCGAAACTAAAGTGCAAAAAATGACTGACGATTTTATTAGGCAAGCTGAGGTCATAGTGGTGACTAAAGAAAAAGAAATTATGGAGTTTTAAATTTTAACTGCTTACTTGTTTTGGTAAAAAATAATATTTTATAGTTATGCTTATCGATTACGCTAAAAAAATTCTAACCCGTAAAAGAGCCGATGAGTTGCTAACCGAGGCGGGATTGGCCCAAAGCCGTAGCCAAGCTCAAGCTTTGATTATGGCTGGAGGCGTTCGGGCTAGGGATCGTCCAGTGCTGAAAGCTGGAGAAAAATTACCTGACGGTACGGTTTTTACCTTGACCCCTCGGCGGCGTTTCGTTAGTCGGGGGGGGTTAAAACTGGAAGGGGCACTTCAGGATCTGGGGCTAGATCCGGCCGGTCTAGTGGCTTTGGATGTGGGTGCTTCCACCGGCGGTTTTACTGATTGCCTTTTGCAGTATGGAGCGGTTAGGGTGATAGCAGTTGATGTGGGGCGTAATTTAATCGATTCCCGTCTAAGAGCCGACCCGCGAGTGACCTTGGTGGAAGGGCTTAATGCTCGGCGCTTAGCGACGGAACTATCTAGTCAGAGTTTTGATTTAATAACTATGGATGTTTCCTTTATTTCTTTAGAATTAGTCCTACCTCAGGCGGCCTGTCTCTTGCGGCCGGAAGGGTGGCTTCTGGCTCTAGTTAAGCCTCAATTTGAAGTTGGTCGGGCTCAGGTGGGTAAAAAAGGGGTGGTGCGGGATCCGGCTGCGATTAAAGCGGCGGTGGATAAAATTAGTGCCCTGGGGTTGTTTTTAACCCCACCTCGCTCCGAGGCCGGCCGGGCCCCTTCCCGATTGGCCGGACCCGCCGGCAACCAGGAGGTTTTTATTTTATTTCGCCTAGCTGCTGTAGCTGTGGATTAGCTTTCAGGAGGGCCGTAAAAATTGGACAGATAACGATTATAATATTAAGTAGTTCTTGTAAGGGTTCTAATTCTAACACTTTGAGCCGGGCCGTGGGCGAAGGTGTGGCCGAGGCCAGTGGTTAGATGGAAGTGCTTAATTTATTCGGGTTGGATATTAAACTTAGTTTGGTTTGTGAGACTTGCTAGCATAACGGCGACAAATGTTTCCAGGATGATGATATAAAACTATTTACTTTTAGTTGCATCACGCTGCGGTTTTGGTTCTGGCTACTTTTGTTTACTGGGTCGACGTTTTTGACCAGTTAAAAGTTTTTCTTAATCGCTGTTTTACTATCGCCTCTCTGGGTCAGAATGGGTTCGTTGGTAAAACAATTGCTGTCACCATGGCCTGCGTAGGCTAGATCCTGGATGAATACGGGGTTCTGAATAGCTTGAAAATATTTCAGCATATCTGCTATGTCCACCTAGGTTGGTTGGTATGGTTGGATTTATGGCTGGAGCTATAAATAAGACGTCTTTACTAAAGATTAGACTTGCTGGCTAAGACTTGCGATTTTAGGTGGTAAGTAATAATTTAATTATTAGCCTAGATCAGCCGATAGTAGAAAGGTTAAGGTGGAGACCTTAGCTTGAAACCAGGTCGGAGAATAGTTATATTAGCTCTGGAAAAGTGGTGGGTTGGACTGTTCTAATTTTGCTTTTATCTCTACTTCCGGTAGCTTTTCTGGTGATCACCGTTTCTTCAACCTTATAGAAAGATGAAGGTCTTAGGAAAAAATATCTCTATGGTCGGGTTAGTTTCAGACTTTTGAGTTTCTTCTTAGCCTAGTTTCGATTAATTGGATCTGGCTTTATGGGAAGGCTCTTCATGCGCCGTTTAGGTACTGGAAACTTTCTTCCCGATCTATAGGTTGGTGGCCTACGACTTGTTGCCAGCCTCTCTATCTCTTAGCTCCGACTTAGGTGGCTTGGTTGATTTAAACCAGGGTTTCTGGCGGGGTACCAGCTAGCTTGGCTTTAAGCAAATTTAACCTGGATGAAGTTCTGGCTATTGTTGCATAGATGTTGGAGAAGGTACGGTGCGCTTAATTCGGGTATTGCTTCGTGGGGCGATATCTGAACTCGGCTTTTTAAACCGACGTCTGGAGTCGTGTCAGGGGTACCAGGGCTCTCAGATTTTGGTTATCCTCGGCGTTACTTTTTGGCTGGTCCATAATCTAGACTCCGCCGGGCCGGTGTCTTCTAACAGACGTCTGTTGGAATTGGCCACCCTGAAATATGGAAAGTTTCGTTATTTGATTTGAGATGGGGTTTAGTTTTTGTTTGGTCAGTCCAGCTAGGAACAAACTACCTCATACCGGATACCGGGATTTAGTTAGTAATCGGAAAATGTTGTCGATTATTTGACGATCAGATTAAAAAACTCCGGTGATGTTTTTCGGTTCCTGCCTTTCTTTATTCTGTAGGTTGGTTGGTGCATATTGCTTGGTTAGGGTGCTGCATAGGATTTTAGGAACGTCGGTGGTAAACACAAGAGGGACCTTGTTTTTATGATAAAGCAGGAAGAGGTTTTTACTCAAAATAATATAATTATTAATATTATTTTGGAGGTAGAGGTTATATTTTCAGGCCTCATAAGTTTCATCTAACAGGCGCTTCAGGGTTCTCCTATTCTTTTCTTGAATGGCTGCCGTAAAGCGGGAATTTAGATTTGCGTTGGTGCTGATGCTGGGAGGGGACATCGGGCTATCCAGCATGAATTTTAGATAAAGAATTTTTTCTTTTTTTGTTTTGGCCTGAAGCTTTTTAGCAGGGTTACCCCGTACTTGGTCGAGTCGGCGTTGGTGTTGAGAATCTAAAAAGGATTAATAAAAAAACATCTGACGGTAGTTTTTGGGGATAGATTTAAAAATTTCGTACTGATTAATGATCGATATATTGTACATAAATGGTGGGTAACCTGGCTAGATTCGATTCTAGGAGGGCACAGGAGGTAAGCTTCGTGGGGGTCATTGGGGAGGGAATATAATTTATGTATTTCAGTATTTAGATATATTATACCCTCGCCAAAAGTAATTTTATGTTGTTAATTTTTCCAGTTGGGTTAATTTTTTTGTAGTAATAGTATATAATTATAATATTAATCTACTAAAATAGATTCCTTTACTCTTTATTATGTTAGTTGAGCTTTCAAAATGTTGTTTAATTTTTTGTGTAGTTAAGAAAAATTAACAAAAAAATAAGTTGGTTAATTATTATAAATAAGTACAATAAAAATTTTTTTAAGTGTGAAATTATTCTTGATAAAGATGTAATACATTTGGGCGGTCAGCGTAATTTTGAAATAGATTTTCGCATAGATTAATTTAATCAGGTGATTATGTAGATCGTTATCCCTGGGGAACTGGGGAAAAGAATATTATAGCCTGACTAATTACTCCGAATACTGGATAGCGAATTAATTTTCTGGGTTTTTTACTAGGGGGCGATTTAAAGAGCGGCCGCTGATTAAACCGGGCTTAATGCGATAATAAGCGTTATTTTTAATGTTAGGGGGGCGATCTGTAGATCATAATAATATAGTTAGTTTTTAAGCGTGTACGGTCAAAAATTTAAGTATAGAGTGATTTGTGAAAGTATAAGCTTACATGCGGATTCAGCGGCTGAAAAGGCAATTTCGTAATTTGAGGCCGCCGATATAATATTCAATAAATTGTCCGCTTACATCTATATGCTGGCCGGTTTTAAGGTTTTTGAGATCTAGTCCTTGGGGGGATTCCGGCCAAGGATAGCAAGCTAAAGTTAGGTCGGAATGGTTAAGGCTGAATTCTACGAAGACCCGCCCCCGGTTATCTTTGGCTACCCGCTTAGTTATTCCGGTGAACAACAAGGGTAGATCGTGGTAGGTCTCTTCAGCTGCCAAGATGTTCTCCTGGTAGTCGGCCAAAATTTTTTCCGGGTTACAACGGTAGCCTACCCGATGCCATAGTTCAAAGGGCGAAGGGCCGTTAGGGGTAATAAAAGCGCTAGTTAGTCGCTGATTTCGTTTTTCCACCAGGCCAATAGTGCCCTGAATACCGCTGTTGTGGATTATGACCACAACTTGCACGTTTTCAGCGGCGAATTGTGTTTTCCTGATAGATTTAACTAGAAATTCGAAGTCTTCACGGGTTAGTCGACCGTTTTGGGGCGCGCTGTACATAGCCCAGCGGGTACCTACGGTGAAGATGCGGGTTAAGTCGGCCGCGGCCGGTCCAGCGGCTCCTAGAGTTGGATTGGATCTTGGTGAAGGAGTGGTTGTCAGGAACGGGCTGGGTTGAGCCGGGGCAGTTGATGCCCAGAAGATGACTAGAAGAAGAAACCCAAGATGGGTTAGGAAACGGACAGACCGCATTTTTGTCAGGCCCTTACTTTGAACGACCATGGCAGTATAGAAGAGCGGTGGTCGCTACAGGAAACAGGGTTATAGAGTCTATCCACATCCACTATATATATATGTTCTAGGATCTGTTTTAGGGAAATCGATGTAATCTGGCCGTTGTGGAAGGTAGTTATATGGTTGAAATCATTTTTGGGGTTGAAGGAGTTGGTGCGGGAGCTGCCTAGAACATTATCGCCCTGGTGGTCCCAGGTTCGAGCGGTTAACTCGTTTAGAGGCCATGCCCAGTATTCTACCGAAGCCAGGTAAGTGGGGTCGATCTTAATCAGGTCCGTCCAATCCTCCCACAGACCTATTACTTCGAAAGCCTCGCTGTGGTAGGTGTCTAATTGGGGGTTTGTGGTTATCTTGGTTACCCACTTGGCGGTACTACTTAAGCTGGCGTAAGCATTGGTATTGGTTAAAATACCTATTTTTAAGCTCATGAGGGTTCTCTTTTAAAAATTTTTTATTAAAGCTATTTATAATCTACAACTTTTAATTCATTTTAAAATAATCGGGGATAATAATCAAGACGCAAAATCTTGGCTTGAGTTATAGAATGGGGCCGACCGACCTTATTAGGATTATTTTGGGAATCGGACCAATTTTAACCACAATCGGTAGTAGTTTAAAAGTGGAAATAACTTTGTTAAGAGATTTCTTACAGTGGGGTACAAAAAAAGAAGTATTTTTTATTCTTTAACTCAGATGTCCTTTTCAAGTTTATAGCTTCTAAAGAGAGTCTTTTCAATAGCTTGTTTCTAAAATTTATTCTTGGTCGTGGATATTAGGGTTAGGATGCACTGGCTATTTTTAATATTTCAAAACATTCCAGGGTGCTTCAATCGTTGTTAAAGTACGGTTCTGTTCCCGCTCCGTTACTGATGAACCAACCTTATTCTTAGATATGAATTGTAATCGATGTTATCTTTGTTGTTATTCAAGTATTTAGTCAAGTTGAACTTGCTTTTAGCTACAGTATTGATTACGACTTGTATGGGCTCCTCGTTTATATTTATGGGGTATTTCGCGTTAAGACTTTCTAGGTCGCCGTATAAGAGTTTAATCCTTGTATCTAACGTGCTATTTTCAGTATGATTTAAAAGATTATTTTAAACGGAAGCGTATCTAGCTCAGGGATTAGTTAAGAAGGGAAGCTATTTTTTGTTTGTTAGTTCTGTTAGTCTTTTGGTGGAGGCTGGAGTCGAGAAGATTAAGCTCATTTATGTGGACAGAGCAGCTTGTCTATCATTGTTATAATAATCCTGGGAAAGATCTGGTACCTTCTCAGCTTGATCTTTTTTTTTGCGGCATTCAATTTTTTTATTATCAAAGCAATCTTATTTATTTTTATTACTTCATCGTACAATAGCTTTAAATTTAGGTTTTTTGATTTTCCTGAAACCGTAACATTATATTTCCTATCTGCGTTACAGCTAGAAAATATTCGGTTCCGGCCGTTCTTTGTCTAATTTTTTTCATAAAGTTAAAAAGGTCTTCAAGGAACTTTTTGACGATTTTTAGATTGAGACTTTCTGAACAATCCTGCCGAAATTCAAGATAAACTCTGATTAGGTCGTTCAGAGCAGGCGAAATTGTGAACTTGTCTCGTTTGATCGTGTTGTCTTCCGTATGAGCCCTCCCATACTCAAGTTCGGACAGGAGGTAATGTAACAGAGAATTCAAACTGAGGGCTTATTTATTTGTGTGTTTTATTAAATTAATCAGTAAGACTTTTTACCTTCTTTCATTATTATTTTTTTCGGCCTGAAATTTAACTAAATAGTCAGCCTAGTTTTACATTGTTTTTCGGTGTTTCAATAAATATTTAGCATAGTATAGGCGACTCTAATAGTATTTCTTTGCTTATGGGTTAGTTGGTATTCAATCTAGTTGCAATTATAACTTTTTTTATTTAAGAAGGTAGTGGTTGTCGTTCGAAATTTGTGAGCGGTCATTTATTCTCGGATAAACCCTAGGTGCGGAGTTCAGTTGGACGCGTAAATGTAAACAGTGCCATAAGCAGGGTTAGCCTAGTTGGAGGGCCTCCAGCGTAGGTGTAATAACCCTGAGCTGTTCGCCAATCTTGACCGGGTCGATTATATTGGTTATATATCGTTGGGCTGGAATCTTCAAGGCCCCATGTAAGTTGGCAGCAATGTCTCGGGAAGCCAGGCCCGTGGTAATGGCAAATTGAAGACCTAACTACAGTAAATCATGCATCGCCTAGCCGTGTTCATCGCGTTTCGTTCTTTAATCCGCCGCAGGGTCGTTAATAATTGCGGGGCCGTCCTTTCTGTGACGTTTACGCCTTCGGTAATTTGGGAAACATCTTTTTCCAGCTTGGCTAAGATATTCTTGGTATAAATGGTCTTATTTTCCTTACGGCGATTTCTGATGTACTTTCTAACCAGAAGTTCAAAAGCATTTTTATATCGGCCCTTACGAGCTCTTTTACGGCTTCCTTAGCGGCCAATGGGTTAATGGAAGCGACCAGTTACACTTCGACTTAAGTAATTTCTAGCGGGTATCCACCAGGGCTATCATTAGGCAAGCTCCCAGAGTCAGTAGTTTCTTTTTTTCATTAAAATGATAATTAATTTGCCAGAGCTTCACCCTAGTTGGGGGTAGATAGATATACAGGTCTCCCTCGTCAGCGTGTTACGGGCTATTCTATAGAAAGTTAATATTTTTATTGCGATTATAAGGAACAAAAAAGATTTAAATTATTTATTTTATTATAGGTAGGTCTATATGGAATGTTATGTTACTATAATTTGGCGGAGAGGGTGGGATTCGAACCCACGTGTCGGTTCATCGCCGACAAGACGATTTCGAGTCGTCCCCGTTACGACCTCTTCGGTACCTCTCCATTAAACCTAAAAATTAATAGCGGTAATAGTCAGCTTTGTAGGGACCGTCCACGGTCACGCCGATGTATTTAGCTTGGGCTTCGGTTAGAGTAGTTAGCTTAGCTCCGATGCGGTTCAGGTGTAGACGGGCCACCATTTCGTCCAGGTGTTTGGGTAGGGTATAGACCTTATTTTGGTATTTACCATTTTGGTTGTTGAATAATTCCATTTGGGCCAAAACCTGGTTAGTGAAGCTGGTGCTCATAACGAAACTAGGGTGTCCCGTGGCACAGCCTAGGTTGACCAGTCGCCCCTCGGCTAGTAAAATAATGCGCTTGCCGTCGGGGAAAATTATGTGATCGACCTGAGGTTTGATGTTATCCCACTTATATTGTTTTAGAGATATTACATCAATTTCGCTGTCGAAATGGCCGATATTACAAACAATAGCCTGGTTGTGCATGGCCCTAAGGTGGTCGTGGGTAATAACATTGGTGTTACCAGTAGCAGTGACGAAGATGTCGGCTTGGTCGACTATTTCTTCTAGTCGCACCACGCGATAACCTTCCATAGCGGCCTGCAGAGCACAAATAGGGTCGATCTCCGTGATCCAGACTGTGGCCCCCAGACTACGGAGGCTCTGTGCACAACCCTTACCCACGTCTCCGTAGCCTAAAACTGTTGCTATTTTACCGGCTATCATAACATCGGTAGCTCTCTTGAGACCATCGATCAAACTTTCTCGGCAGCCGTACAGGTTGTCAAATTTCGATTTGGTCACTGAATCGTTAACGTTGATAGCTGGGAAAGGTAAAATGCCGGCCGCCTGCATTTGATACAGGCGATGGACGCCGGTGGTGGTTTCCTCAGTTACCCCCTTGAGGTGGGTTAGGCGCCGGGAATACCAGTTCTTATCTTGGGTTAGATAACGTTTAATGGTTGCGAACAGAACAGAGGTTTCTTTGCTGTCGGGAGTGGCTAGCGCCGCCGGGTCTTTTTCCGCTCTAGCTCCCAGAGTAATCAGTAAGGTGGCATCACCACCGTCGTCCAGAATCATGTTGGCGGGCTGGTCGGTCGGCCAGTCTAAAATTCGGTGGCAATACTCCCAATAGTCCGCCAGACTTTCGCCTTTGTAGGCGAAGGTAGGAATGCCGTTTTGAACCATGGCCGCAGCTGCGTGATCCTGGGTAGAAAAGATATTGCAGGAAGCCCAGCGCAACTGCGCGCCTAGGATTACCAGAGTTTCCATTAAAACTCCGGTCTGAATGGTCATGTGAAGAGAGCCAGCAATGCGGGCGCCCGTTAGGGGTTTAGCTTGACTATATTTGGTCCGGAGGGCCATTAGCCCCGGCATTTCGGTTTCGGCTATGTTTAATTCTTTGCGGCCCCAATCAGCCAGTGATAAATCGGCAATTTTGTAATCCATTTAGTTACACTCCCAAAATAGTGAGTGCCGTTATTATACGAGCCTGAAAAGATTTATTTTTTTGCAGCACTCCCTCACGAAAAGATTTATTTTATCATTTTATTTTTAATTCTTAAAGCCCTATTCTTGTAATTATAATAATTCTCATTCTAAGGTTATATGATTAAGAATGAAGATTAGATTAGCGTATTTGTGATGCTGGGATGCCTGATATGATAGTCTTAAGGAGCGCATCCTGGGAGGTGAAGAGGTGATACATTATGATGGATCAAGAATTAATGAAGAGATGGCTTTTAGTATTGAAACTATTTTGCGCTTTCTGCCATAGTATTTTGATCAACTAGCAAACGCTATGTATGATGAAGGTCGGTAAAATAAATACTACCAGGAGTGCGGCGAGGATTTTTTTTCGTATCTGAATTTATACTTCAAAAGGTAGCTGTTATTTTTTAAGAAGTTAGAGGTTTTATTTTTTCTTTTCCACTAACTATTAGCGTATCTGAGTAAACTTTCAATGTTGTGTTTGGAAGATTTAAAGTCGGTAATGAAGTTACAGATCAAAGACTTTATTTTATCGGCGGAATTTGCTATTTAAAGATGGATTCAGTTGCCATTCAAAGAAATTTCATTATTGCGAATTAAAATTTATTCTAACTAATTATCCTGATGTTTTATTCGGTTTTTGCTTAGAATGAGCTTACCTAAAGATAAGCCGTCCAGCTTAACTCCAGAAAAATACTCTTGTAAAGTCTTGTGGCTAGAATAGTTACAGGTAAAGATAAATCTAAACTCAGAATTAAAAATTTTTTGTGGAATGGTTGGTGAGTATAAAGGTTATTACCCAATAAATATGGGGCGCAGTTCTTTAACTTTTAAAGTCTATTTATCCAATCAGCGCGCAGTAGTTTTTTATTCGCAGTTTTATTTTTTATACCTATATCTTGCGGGATTATAAATTCTAGAGCTAGGGGCAGGTCTATATTTTAGCCCAGTGTGACAAAGGCTACTACTAAAAGTCTGTGAAAGCACTCTATGTCACCGTCGGAATATTTTTTTGTAGAGCAATTTCGATAATGTATTTTATAGGAATTTATACGCTTTGAAAAAGAGTTTGTAAATTGGGACGACTATACAGTCCTTGAAGAGTGCGTTGGTGAGTCAGAAAGGAAGAATTCCATATAAAAAAACAGAAAATTCAGCTAAGTATGTGTTAGATATGGAATAATGAGTATTTTGACCGAAATGTTTACCTGGTGCTTCTTCAGCCTGCTCCCAAGGCAAGAATATATTTTTCTTCAAATGGCTCGTGGGTATATTTTAATATAATTTAATATAAATTCAAGTATGTTTCGATAGATTAAATATAAAATATAACAAGATTAGAATCGTAGGGTTCAGTTCAGGCGGATATTTTTTTTGGGGGCAGCCACCGCGTTCAAATGGAGGGGACTGAAAATATTTCGTCGCAGACGTCCGTTTAAAAATATTCGCTTAATTTGAGGGTTATTAATTATAAAAATAGCTTGAAGACTTAATCAACGATTGAGTTGTTTAAGAGTGGATACGCGACCATTACTTTCAATATTTTTATGGAGAGATAATTGATGGAGCGGTAGAAACAGTTATTCCGGTTAACCACGTTGTAATCTTTCGATTTCAGAGGGGGATAATTTTGTATTTTTTTATGTTTTCACCTATCGGTCTGTTCCGTCTGATAAACTTTCGGGTAAACTCATGTTTCTCTTTCTCAATATATTACGTGATCCTAATCTATCTGTTCCAGGTCACTGCTGATACCTGCCAATAATATACTAGCTATTTTTGTTTCTTTTCTTGCATGAATTATTTTTTCCAATACTTCTCTGTATTTCGGTCTGCCATTTGCTGCGAAGAAAATATTCTATATTTTCATAGGAGCCCTTTAGCTCCATGGCGTCTTTAATATTTTTCTGAACTTTAAAAGTTCGATGAAAATAATGTCGATAGTATCCGAAAGTGCTTCATCTTTTGCGTTTCGGAAGATTAAAGCGGGTTAAAAAATCCTCATGCGCGGGGAATTAAAGTTACGTTAAAGTTGCGAAACAGTCTGTATAGCGTATTCCTCCGTTATCTTGTGAAGAATATAAACCGTATAAATAAAAATAGAGTAATTCTTCAGATTGACGTGTGCGTTACCGGTATTAGCGTCGCGTATTACCCCAGACTACATTTCGACCTTTACTAGCTCCGCCCCGTCAATTTCGTAGTTCACGTCAAAGCGTTTCTGTCTCTGGGGAATATTCAATATGAGGAATTTGATATTCCTTAATTTAATGCGCAGTATGTGGAGTTACAGAACTACGGATAAAATATCGTGTAGGATAGGTTTCGCCTTATAGATGCGAGAGTTATTTACTTTTTTAAGGTATTATGCGCATTACTATCTAATTATTGTTATTTTATTCTTATCGCTCAGTAATTTCAATTTAATTTTGTGTCAATCCGTTGTTGTAGTCGCCATTTTTATTCGTAATCCCCAGTTTTTTAAATGTTCATGCGTGAGTATAGTTGTATTGTAGAAGGGCAGATTAAATTATTTGGGGCCGTAAAGATCGGTCGTTGCCCCGTCCCGCTATTTTAGGTATAATAAAAAATTAATGAAGGTGGTTTGGATCGCCGTCCGGTTAATAATTGTTTTAGTTTCACTGCTGGCTTTGCTTTAACTGCCGTCCGGAGATATGTTTAGTTCAATATTTAAGCTAAAGGAAGTTTCGCTATGTTATGAAACGTTAATTTAGAAACGGGTGTGCCCAAGATAGATGAATAGCACAAAAAGTTTTTCGTCAGGCTGACATTCTTCTGGAACGTAGCAAAAATGATCGTATTTCTGCCACCCTGAATTTTTTGGGTGGTTATGTGATTAAGCACTTTTCAGATGAATAAATATTCTAATACACCAGTCATTACCCCAAAGCCGTCGCCTACAAACAGCTTCACATTGCCTTTACCAATAGATTCTAAGGTTAGGAAAAACGAATACTCAGTTTTTAGATACAAGCTCGTGGTAACCATAGTTATAAATAAACTGATGGTGGGCCGACTCAAAGGTTGTATTATGTTGCAGGATAAAGAATTCGCTAATTATATATAAGATCGCTAGTCTTGGCCGGCGATATTGATAGGGAGATACCTAATAAATGAAAAAATTCGCCGTTCTTATTTTATTGGCCATTTTTTTTGCTTTGGGTCCGGCCTTAGCTGCCGACTCTTTTGCCATGGGCTCGATTACGATTTTTATCTGGTCAGAATATATCGACCCTAGTGTGGTTAGTGACTTTGAGAAAAAAACCGGGATTCGGGTCAAGTTGGACTATTATGAATCTAATGAAGAAATGGTGGCTAAGCTGCAGAGCGGTGGGCAGAGCCAGTATGACCTTATCGTTCCTTCCACCTATTTTATGGCCAGCCTCAGGAATCTAGATCTCATTCAGCCTCTGGATCATCGCCTTCTGCCTAATCTAAAAAATTTGGAACCCCGCTTTACTAAACTGGATGTCGATCCGGGTAATCGTTACAGCGTCCCTTATCAATGGGGTACCAGCGGCTTAGTAGTGCGTAAAGGGTTGGGTAAGCAGACGGAAGGTCTCGACACCTGGGGTTTGTTTTATAACCCTCAGGCCGAGTTAGGTAGTTTCATTATTTTCGATACGGCACGCGATGCTTTAGGTACGGCTTTAAAATATTTGGGTTATTCCCTTAACACTACCAATCCCAAAGAGATTGAACAGGCCGCTAAACTTCTAATTGCTGCCAAGAATCGACCTACCTTTTTTGGTTTTGATGGTGGGGTAGGTGGCCTAAATAAGGTTATGAGTGGCGTGGCCGTTGTCGCCCAGGTTTATAGTGGTGAGGCTATTCGTGGTCACAAGGAAGATTCAGAGGTCGAATATTTATTACCTCGGGAAGGTTGCGAAGTCTGGACCGACCTCATAACTATACCCAAAAATGCACCAAACCCTAAGGATGCCCACGCTTTTATTAACTTTATACTGGAACCGGAAGTGGGAGCTCGGCTGGTTACCTTTAATCGCTATGCCACTCCCAACGCCGCTGCCAAGGTTTTTATTTCCCCGGAAGATTTAGCTAATCCCGCTATCTATCCTGATGAGGAGGCTTTAAAAAATATGGAATACCTCGAAGATTTGGGTGGGGCTAACCGCCTTTATGACGAGGCCTGGGTTCTCGTTAAAACCCGCTGATTTTTTATTCGTTCGGCTTTCACTAGTTCCATTTACTAGCTGTAGAGGTGCTGCTATGTTGTTTCAATATTTTAGGTCATTGCTGTTCTTCTTCGTGGCGAGCAGCTATACTTAGGGGTTGTTTCACTAGATCGGCGTCTATATGAGTTGTCGGGGCTTTATGGGTGTTTAGTTTTGTTTTTCTAAAGCTTGACCGACGGCCAGCCGGAAAAATTTGATCTCTGGGCGGGGGATATTTCGTGGAAGAGGCGAATCTAGCTGAGGGATAATTCTCTCTGTTAATCTATCAGAGCCACCGGAATTTTGTGTTGGACTTAGAACTCTTGGCGGGTAAACGGAAATTCACCTATTAAGGTGGGGGTTGGGGCCTGGGATGGGGAGCGCTTTTGGCGCCCTGATGGGTTGGTAGATTTTCCTCTCATTAGGTCGGTAATTTTGTGGTCTTTGGCCGGTCCTTGGTGGTGTGCGACGGTGATAAATCTGGGGTTAGTCTAAATGAACTAGAATGTGATGTAGTAATAAATCTATTGTTAATTAACGGCTATATGAGCGATTTGGTGACGACCATCGACTCAAAAGTTGAGTATTGTGATTTTAGCTTAATGCCGCCTTTTTGCATTGGTTGGTGGGAAAACTAGTCTGGATTTGGTGGCTGGGACGTAGGAGACAACTTTAAATAGCTTGGCTCTGGCTAATCGTGGCCTATGGTTCATCGGTAAACTCTGGTCCTGTTTTTTTAGGTGGGTTGGTCACTCGCGGGTGTTTCTCTGGAAGGGGAAAAGAAGTAAGCTATGAAAACAGTGGTGCAGCGCAATCTTAAAGCTTTCTTAGATGAAGGCCGCGAAGCGGAACTGGTTGCAATACTTAAGGAAATGCATCCAGCGGACGTGGCGGAAATACTAAATCCTCTAGATCTGGAAGACACCATTAAAGTCATATCCCTCATGGATATTGAACAGGGGTCGGATGTTTTGGTGGAAATGAGTGAGGGTTCGCGGGAACAGGTAGCTGCTGAAATGCCGGTGGAACAGCTCAGTGAGTTGGTGGCAGAGATGGATTCCGACGATGCCGCTGACATCGTGGCCGAACTATCAGGTGATGAGGCTGATAAAGTGCTGGCCACCATCGAGGGTAAAGAGGCTGATGGCCTCCGTCGTTTGATGCTCTATGATGAGGAGACAGCCGGCGGTCTGATGCAGGTAGAATTAGTTTCCGCTGTCGAAGAAGAAAGTGTGGCAGGGGTGGTTGACCGTATTCGGGGTATGGATGATAATACCGACATTTATTATATTTTTGTGGTGGATCAGAGTGGGGTACTGCGGGGCCAGGTAACCATGCGGCAACTTCTATTGGCTTGGCCGGATCAAGCTATGGAAGAGCTCATGAACCCGCCGCCCCTGGTGGTTAGGATCAATGAAGACCAGGAGACGGTGGCTCAGAATTTTCAGAAATACGATATTCAGGCTGCTCCTGTCATTGATGATCACGGTCGTCTGTTAGGTCGTATCACCTTTGACGACATCATGGATGTTGTCCACAAAGAAGTCGACCAAGATTTTTATCGCTTAGCTGGGTCGTCTGAGGAAGAAGTTTATTCTAGCGGTACCTTTAAAATAGCTACTCTTAGAATACCCTGGTTGTTGTTTAATTTAGGTAGCGGTTTTATTACTAGCGCCATACTATCTTATCTAGAAATTTCGTCTCTTAGCTTGCTGGCTCTAATACCCTTTGTCCCTATGATTATGGGTCTGTCCGGGGCGGTTGGTTCCCAGTCGGCTACCATTACTGTGCGTGGCCTTGCCAAGGGTCGCATCGTCGAAGGCCGGGTCTGGCGTAATATTTTTCGGGAAGTTCGTATTTCTTTTTTTATTGCTGCTACTCTAGGGCTAGTTATAGCCTTGGGCGTGGGTCTGTTCCATTCTGCCTTCAGCTTGGGTGTAGCCGTGGGGGGGGCTATAGTTACGGCCATCATCGTCTCCACCACTCTGGGTACGATCATTCCCTTTATGTTCAAAGTTCTCCATATAGACCCGGCCCTTGCTTCTGGCCCGGTGGTTACTTCGACTAGCGATGTGGTGAGTCTAATCATTTATCTGGGGGTAGGGGTCTTTATCCTAGGCCGGTGAAAGGCGATGCCAGATGGCCCAGAAGAAGCCGTCGGTTTGGTGGCGGTGAGGCCAGAGGGTTAGGCTGGGTCCCGGTCCCAGATGAGGGCGCAGGGATTCTGGCCAGGCTTCGGTGGGGGCAGGGCGAAAATCCGGCCGGTTGGAGTGAAACTTTTTAGCTACTTCCGGCCCTTCGGCTTCACTAAAACTGCAGACGCCGTAAATTAGGCGGCCGCCGGGTTTAACGGTCCTAGATGCGGCGGTTAGTAGAGTGAATTGTAGGGCGGCTAGGCGCGATAGGTCGGTGGTGCTTTTATTCCATTTTAAGTCAGGTCGGCGGCGGATGACCCCGAGACCGCTGCATGGCGCATCTACTAGAACCAGATCATAGGTGGCAGTGTTTTCCGGTCGTTCGGCTAGTGAGTCTCCTCTTTCAGTTTGAATATTGGTTAGGCCTAGGCGGCCGGCTTCAACCTGCAGTCGCTCCAGTTTGGTAGGGTCTTTATCCCGGGCTATAATTAGAGCGGTCGGGTTTAAGGCGGCTAAAAGTAGAGTTTTGCCTCCTAGGCCGCAGCAGGCATCTAGTACTTTCGAACCTGGCGCTAGGGAGCCAGTCAGAAGGCCCAATAACTGAGAAGCTTCGTCCTGTACTGTGAAACGACCCTCAGCAAAACCAGGCCAATTTTCTGGTCGTCCGGCGAATTTGAGGGCGGTTAGGCCCCAGGGTGAAAAAAGGGTTGGGCGGGTGTCGAAAGGTAAGGTGCGGCTGAAAGTTTCGCGGTCGACTGGACCTGGTGAAAGGCGTAGAGTGGGTGGGGTGGGGCGGTTGCCGGCGACTAGAATTTCTTCGGTTTCGTTGGGGGTGAAGCGGTGAAGCAGGTTTAGTACCAGCCAGGATGGGTAACTGTGGTTGAGGGCCAGGTCTTTTGCTGGGTTCCCGCTCAGGGTTGGTTTCGGCGGCCAGGGGTGTCCAGCTGCTCTAGTCCGTAAAAGACTCCGTAAAACTGCATTTACTAGTCCGGCTCGGCCGGGCAAGAGGTCTTTGGCGAGGGCCACGGTTTCTGAGACCGCTGCGTGTTCTTTTAAACGGTCGAAATATAAAAGCTGGGTTAGGCCTAAACGTAGTACTAGTCGTAGATTCGACCCAGTCCGGCCGATTGTGAGGCGGCTTTGTAGCACCCAGTCTAGAAACGATTGGTGTCGTAGGGTCTCATAGGTTAGAGCTGCGGCTAGGTTCTGATCCCGTTGGGGTAGAAGCTGACCCTGTTCGGCTAAAGTTTCTTCCGGGTGGCGGCCGGCTGCAGTTTCTTTAAGGACTAGAAAGGCCACTAGACGAGGGTTGAGCGAAAGAGTTAGGCCCCGATTCAATTTAAATCACCTAGAGTTTCCGGGTGATAACCGTGCCAGAAATCAGCCGCTTTTAGGCGTTTTTTACCCTCGGGCTGAAATTCGCTTAGAGCTAGGGTTCCTGAACCGGTAGCTGTCACTATACGGCCTTGGGTATCTAACTTCAGTACCTGGCCGGGTCGGGCGACTGAGGCTGCCGGCCCGGCTGAGGCCCCGAAAATTTTTAGAAATCGTCCTTTGAAAGTAGTTGTTGCACCGGGCCAGGGGTCGACTCCATTGATCAGCCTGGCCAAAGCTGGGGCTGGGCGCTGAAAATCTACTCGGCCGTCGGCTTTAGTTAAAAGTGGGTTGATGGTGGCTCGAGCCTGGTCTTGGGGTTGGGGGTTGACCCGTCCTGTTTTTAGATCAGTTATGGCGGCTAGAAGCTCTTCGGCCCCGGCCTGGGCTAGAATATTTTCCCAAGCTCCAGCCCCGGCTAAGCTACCGGCGACAGGGAAGGCGCGTTGTCGTAGAATTGGTCCGGCGTCCATAGTTTTTTCTAAAAAAAGTATGGAAACCCCTACCTCCGCGTCACCATGAATGATGCTCCAACTAACTGGAGCTGGACCTCGGTGGCGGGGTAGAAGCGAGGGATGGATATTTAGGGGTGGCCAGGGAGTTAGGGTTAATAATTCGGGAGGTAGAAAGCTACCGAAGGCGGCTACTACCAACAGATCCGGTTGGACAGCCCGAATAGCGGCTAGAGTTTTTGGTGAGCGGATCGAACGGGAGAGAAAGAGATTTAAACCCAGAGCTTCGGCTGCTACCGCCGCCGGGACTGGTTGTAATCTTCGACCCCGGCCGGACGGGGTCGGGGGTGGGGTAATAACCAGGACTACCGGGTCCGGCCCAGCGGCTAGGGTTTGAAGCGGTGGGACGGCGAATTTGGAACTGCCGAAAAAAACCAAGCGTAAATCAGTCATCGGCCGCCACTTTTAGGTTTTTTTTTATTTTTCGCTTATAAATGCTGCGCTTAAGTAGGCTTAGTCGGTCTATAAATAATATGCCGTCCAAATGGTCTATTTCATGTTGCAGAATGATCGCCCGTCTGCCAGAAGCCGTTATTTCTTGCTGGAGGCCCTCCAGATCCTGATAGACAACTGTAATTTCAGCGGCTCGCAGTACTTGATCGCGTAAATCTAAAAGTGACAGGCAACCCTCGTCGGTAGTCTGTTCGCCTTCGGCGTGGATTATTCTCGGGTTAATCAGGGTCAGCACCCGGTCGTCGAAGTCTTCGTTGTTCTCCGCTCCGGCTATGACGATTAGCTGCTTTAAAATAGATATCTGTGGTGCGGCCAGACCGGCCCCAGAGGCCTTCAGCATGGTTTCCTTCATATCAGCAGCTAGATTTTTTAAGCTCTCGTTAAAATTAGCTACTGGCTCCGCTTGGTGGCGGAGTCGGGGATCAGGATATTGCAGGATAGGCATAATTGCCATGACTTTCTCCGTATAATTTTACAACAATTAAAAATAATGGGGTGGTGAGGGGAAAAGTTAGCGGCTGCTTAGCGGGTCCGGAGGGGGCATTTTTTTTAGCAAACGTTTTGTTGTCAGATTGGGCAGTTACTGTTTCGGATGGGGGGAAAAGTAGTTGTATCTTTAGAGTCTTAAGGCTGATTTTGGTCGCGAGACTGGCTTGGGTTTCGGTCAGAGTTTGGTGGAGTTTGGCGTAAAGGTTGCTCGTTGCCCGGATCGTTTCGGGTAGTTTAGCTGGTCTCAATTTCTGCCATCTCCTGTTTTTTTCCCAGCCGGTGCATCTGGCTTTTTTATGGTTTGGCGGAAGTTAGTCAGGCGCTGGCCTAGAGTCCGACCTAGTTCAGGGAGGTTACGGCCGCCGAAAATAACGACTATTAAAATAGCGATAATGATTAGTTCCCAGATACCGATATGGCCCATGTTGTTTTTCCTCGTAGATATTTTAGTGTTTAAAAGCTCGCTGTCCGGTGAAGACCATAGCCACTTTTGGACGGGCTTGGTTGACGGCTTCTATGACTTCGTAGTCTCGCAGAGCTCCACCAGGTTGGGCGATGGCCCGGATGCCGTGGTTGATAGCTGTGTCGACCCCGTCACGGAAGGGAAAGAAGGCGTCGGAGATCATGACGGCGCCGGTTAGGCCGCCCTGGGCCGTTTGGGTTTTCTGGTTCAAGTCTTCCAGAATTTTTCGGGGGCTTTCCCCCTTGTTCACGGCCAGCTCCAGTTCTTTGAAAGACTGGTGGTAGTGGTTTTGGGCAAGGTTTTCAGAAAAGTTGCGGTAGGCTTTGGCCACTGTTGCCTCAACTATACCTACCCGATCCTGCCCTCCCGCGCCTATAGCTATGGTAGCCTCATTTTTGACAAAGAGAATTGAGTTTGAAATTACACCCTGTTCCACTGCCCAACCGAAGATAAGGTCGTTCAGTTCGCGGGCGGTAGGTTGGCGCTGAGCTTGATAGATCCGGCCGCTGTGCTCAGCCACGGCGGGTATAAAATCAATGGCCGAGTTAATAGTATTAATGGCAGACTGCTGTAGAATTAGGCCGCCATCGATCAGGCTTTTGATATCGAGAAAGCGTTTAACGACCAAGTGTTGTAACTTGTCTATCCTCTTTATTTTAAAAATACGTAGATCTTTTTTTTGTAGAAGAATACCCAGAGCGCTTTCTTCAAAGTCCGGGGCAGCCACTACTTCGAGGTAGTGGTTATTCATGGCCTTGGCGCAGGGCTTATTCACCGATCGGTTTAGTACGGCAGCGCCGCCGAAAGAGGCTACCGGGTCGGCCAGCCAGGCTCGCTCAAAGGCAGATTTAATGTTAGAGCCCGTAGCTACGCCGGAGGGGTTGTTATGTTTGACGATAACCACCGTGGGTTTTTCGGTTAGATAGCGCAGAATACCCAGGGCTGCGTCAACATCGGTGAGGTTAGTTTTGGAGGGGTGTTTACCGCAGCCGAAGATATTGTTATTGGCTGACTCGCTGTTGGTCAAGGCTGAGACTAGAGCGTCGGCGGGGCCTACATAGGTTACGCCGGCTAGGGCAAGGTTGCCGTTTACTAGGCGGTAGATGGCCGCTTCCTGCCCCGGATTTTCGCCGTAGCGTAATCCGCCTCTGGTCTCCAGCCCTGGGTCGATTTTAATTTCGTAAATCTGTTTTTGGTAAACTAGAGTGGTCTTGCCAATTTTTAGACTAATTTTATCGGGAAAGTGGTCACGCAGGATTTGCCGGTATTGCTCGCGGCCCATGGGCGGAACTCCTTTCAGTATAGTTTATAATTTTTTAAAAGATTATACACTGAAAAATAATTTTTATGAAGTTCTTGTCCGTTACATTATGATAGAGATAAAGTTTTAGAGAGCCTTGAGGCCTCGGGGGCCGGGGGGAGGTGGGGGGTAGATTCATGGTAGAGGCTATGCTGATCTCGTTAGTTTTTACTTTCTAGAGCGGTACAAAATTCGGGGGTGTGAATCTATATGGCTCCTAGACTTTCGTCCCGATAGCTCGGCCAATGAAAGTAATTGTTGCGATCGTAGCCGTGGGTGGAATTTTTATCTTTTACCTCGACGGTGGCAGTGAAACTGAAAGTTATTTCGGCGGCTAGAACAAGGGTTGTGGCCAAAAAATTATGGGGCTATTTTTTCATCGGCAGTAGGTTAAAGGTCGGTCTCTTTAAACGTTTACATAAGTGGTGGAGGCTTGATTTAAAGTAAAAGTTATGGATCTTTAAAAAAATAAGATTATTTAGTATACGGGTAGTTACAGCTTCGACCTGACCTGGATAGTTCAGGCCTTTTATGTCTTTTAGCGGGGTATAAACTGGTAAATTGGCGAATTAGAGAAAGAACTGGAAGTCAAATTTTTCATCCGATTCGGTAAGTGTCTGGTGGGTATAATCCTAAAATGCTTCCCGCATTCTGGCTGATATTTAGAACATCTAGGTTATTATTGGGTGTTTCAATTGGAATGAGCAGGTCCGGTTTTGTATAGCGGCTAGCAACGCTGCCATTTGATTTTTACTTGTTACTCTGGTTGGGTTCCGGCTTTTTTATCCAGAGCTGCGCTTGGAAGGTTACCCGTGGGAACTGGCCGGCTTAGTTGTAGCTTTGGCTCAGAATGAGGCCGATCTGGGGTGATCGGGGAACAATTACGGGGGCAGAAAGATACTGTTACTTTCCCTTATCTGTCTTGGAAATATTATCTGGCCGTGAGTCCGGTTCATCCCCTGGTTAAAATCCTTGGTTAGTCGCTTTATAATTTGGCGTTTGGCTGCTAATGATCTACCCCGTCGGAACAGACGAACGGGTAAACGTGGACAACGCCTTTGCTTTTGACGACTTGACCCTCTACATAGTTTTAGTGACCAAGATCGTGCTTTTGTTGAACTGCGCCAATCTGGGGCCGGGAGCGGCTACTACGAGCGGCGCTACTTGAGCCTTATTCTGACCAGCCCCGACTCGGAAGCAGTGGTGTAGCGGATTCTTCTGACCGCCGAATTTTCCCCTTATATTCCTAGCTACGACATTTAAGTTATTAACTTTCATAAATGCTTGCAAAATATTTCAGCTGATATATAATAAAAAAATAATAATTAAGTGTTTTTTCAAGTTATTTTATTATGTAAATAGTCAGTGATGGCTATTAGAATCTTCTTTAAGAATTAGGATATGAGTGAAATAGCCTGATGCGGAACATCTTTAAGCGATACAATTAAAAAACAAAATATTAAAAGCCATTGGCTAATAGTGGACGTTTATTTATTGAGAGCCAGGTACATCACCCGAGGCCAGTTAGAAGAAGCCATCAAGTGGTTGTAGAATAATCCTGATAAACTAATGTTTATTTTTCTTTTGAAAAAGAATTATATTAGAAGTGCTACCATGGCTACGGTTTTGTCACGTCAGTATAGTTTTTCCATAATTAACTTATTCGAGTGGGATGTTCCCTCCGAAGCGTCGGTTAATATGTCTTATAAGTTGACGTGAAAATACTTGGCTGTATCCCATAATAAAAAAATAATAAGCTCTATGTGCCATATTAGAAGCCACCAACATTTAGTAGCTGGAAGAGTTGTTCAGGTTTAGTTAAGCACCAGCTTATGTCGAGGGTGCCCCTCTGCAGGCCGTAGCCGATATCTTTCGCTACCTCTATAATATCGATGAGATTGGATATAATAGCTATGTACAATAGTTATTTCGCTCCGTTGGACCCCAATGAAATAAACAGCGATTAGGGGCTGGTCACGGTGGATAATTTGGAGGCTCTAATTTTTGATGTGTTGTATAATTTTTCTTTTGGCGAAATTAACGAAGAAAAGATTCTTTTCGCCGATATGTATTCGGTTAAAAATAGCACCATTTTATGCTGGTTCCGGTATAGATGGTGGTAGAAAGTTGAAAATTAAGGTTAAAAAATCGTCCCAGCGTTTCATTTCTTCTGATGTCACTCATCTTCTGATGCCTAAAAATGTAGCCCTGGTGGTTTTGGCCTCCATCAGGAGTATCGCTTACGACGTCGTCGCACCCTGGGTTCGCGAACTTAAATCGGCCTGAAGAAGGGTACGGTGGATAGTTTTATAATTAACATTTTTCATCTAGATTTGATCGGGTTAGCTTATCTCCAGACGCTTTTTAAAACTCAGGTTACTTTAGCTGAAGGCCGCTGGAGTCCTTTGACTGTTGGCCTGTACGATAAGATTTTGGCCGCTTCCGGTTCAGTCTTTTTGGAGAGGACGGAGTTGAAAGCTTAGACTTACCGGCAGAGGGAATGTTGGTTAGTTTTAGGACGGGAGTCCGCTTAACCCGAAATTTTGGTCTTGTACGGCCCTGCCGGTTGGTGACCGTTTTGGAAGATATAGGTGAAGATGAGCTGATTCTTGATTTATTGCAGCCTGCTTGGAATCTTAGCGTTGGTTTTTTAGTTGCGATCCTGGCGATGCTAGTTGAACGAAATTGGGGGGTCGTGGTGCTGGTCGGCAGCTAGGATATGGGCGCGGGCGGATGAGCCGTTGGGTACTAAGCTAACTATTACTTTTTTTTGATACCCGACCCCTCCCTTCTGTCTTTTGGTCTTTTATAGCATTAGATTTTTTTACTACCCGCGAGTTAGTCATAGCTTATGCCTTGTGTGATTTGGTAGAGGGGGGGTTCACGGTTATAGCTTAAGGCAATTGCTTAGAATATTTTAACTTTATAGACCAGCTTAAAGGTAAGCGTATCAGTAACATATATGAGGTTATTAAAGCCTAGGCGGAGGCTAATCAGGTGATTAGACTATGAAAAAATTAATTCTGATTCTGCGGAGCGTCGTTTTAATTCTGGTTTTAGTTTTGATCCCGGCTCGGCTGGGTTGGGCGAGGCAGGAAATTCTGGTTACCATTTTTCCGATCTACTTGTTTACCCGTAATATCCTTGAAGGCGGGAAGGAGCTTACTTCTCGTCTTTTGGTTACTGCTGCCGGCTGTCCCCACGATCATACCCTCACTTCGGTGGAACTGGAATGTTTATCTCAGGCCGATTTTATGATAACCGGCGGCTTAAGGCTAGAAACTTTTTTGAAAAGAGCCTTAAGCGTGGCTAAGCCTGGTCTGAAAATAATTGACGCTTCCGCCGGTCTGCCCGGCGGCGGCCCGGAGACCGCCCTGATCATAAACCTGGCGGAGGCGCAGCTCCGATTCCGGGGGAGGGAGGAGGGAGGGGTAGGTCCTCATTTTTTTGCTGCCCCCGGTCTGGCCGCTAGTCTAGTTCGCAATATCGCTGCCGGCCTAGCCGTTATCGATCCTGATAGAGCGGAAATCTATCGGGTTAAGGCTGATAAGCTAGCTGTGGAATTCCAAGGCCTGGGAGATCAGTTCGCTACCATTGGGGTTAGACTTGGTCATCCCCCGGTTATGATAAGTCATGAAAGTTTGGCTTATATAGCGGCGGAGATGGGGTTACCGGTCGTGGCTATCATTGAAAGTGAAGATGAGGCGGTTCCTTCGGTTGCCCGTTTGCTCGAATTATCCACCTTGGCCAGGGAGGCTGGCGTTCGGGCTATTTTAGCTGATCCGGGCGGGCGGGTCGATTTGGCCCGCTTGGTGGGGGTGGAAGCTAAATTGCCCGTGGTCCTTATCGACCCGGTTGCCTCTGGTCCGGATGATGCTCCATTGGACTATTACCAGAAAATTATGTTTGCCGATCTTCAAGTTCTAGAAAAACTTTTCACCCAACCTCCGACTGAGTTGGATAAACCGGAAGATATTTTCCTCCAGCACCGGCGAAAATGACGCTCTCAGCCTTTTCGCCGCGTCCTTGGGCAGTGGAAATAAAAAATGTCTCCGTTAAACTGGGGCAACTAGATATTTTGAATAACTTGTCTGCCGTTATACCCATCGGTGGCCAGACAGTTGTTATTGGCCCTAACGGCGGTGGCAAAACTACTCTCATACGGGGTATTCTGGGTGAGATTCCTTTAAAAACAGGGCAAGTTATTTTTAATCCTTCTAAAATTCGGTTAGGGTATGTTCCTCAGCGCTTGGATTTTGACCGCCGCTTGCCTCTGACCGTGTTGGAATTTCTGGCTCTGGGCCTCACTGACCGTCCTTTATGGTTGGGGTTGGCTAGGGTGGTTAGGGCCAGGGCTCTAGAACTGCTGAATCAGGTTCGGGCTGAGCGTCTAGCCGGACGCCGGTTGGGCGATCTTTCTGGGGGTGAATTTCAGCGCGTTTTGTTGGCATCGGCCCTGAGCCTGACACCGGATTTGCTAATTATGGACGAGCCTGCCACTGGGGTGGATGTCTATGGCGAGCAGCTTCTCTGTGAGCTTCTGGAAGGTTTTAAAAATCGTTTTACTATTCTTATGGTCAGTCATGATCTCCCTACTGCTCGGGCTCATGCGGACTGGATCATTTGTTTAAATCGCCGCATAATAGCCCAGGGGCCGCCTGAGTCCATTTTCAACTCACCGGCTCTGGGGGCTACTTTCGGGCTTCATAGCGGTTAATCGTTGCCGGGAGCTTACGAGGGAAGTATATTTTCAATTAAATGAAAAATATTTATCAAAACAGAGATTAGAGTTTTTTGTTTAACTGATAAGTTGCGGAAAAACCTTGTTTAATGGTTAAGGCTATAAAGATTATTTTATAAGAACCACCTATAGTTGAAAGAGGTTATTACGGATAGCAAGCTTAAAAAGGCCTTTTATTATGTCATCTATAAGGTATAAAACCATAGTTTACTTATGGGGACTGCTCATCTTAACAAGGTTATTATCTTCTCTGATGTTTTTTGTGCTATCGTTAACTGTTCATGGTAATTATTAAGTAATATGTAGTTATAATGAACATAAAAACATAGTATATTGTGATTATAGGATCAAGTAAATCGTAAAATACAGTATTTTAAGCTTTCTAGAATAATAGATAGATTTGAATGTTCACTTGATGTTTTATGCGATTGGAATGCTCTGTTACGAGTAGAGAGTACTACCTTACGAGATAAAGTTACCGAATAGGAAATTAATCTAGCTAGAGCCTGAGAGAATTTTAGGAACCTATCGAAGTCTCCATCGTCTAATATTACCAATCCCCATGAATAAAAGAAGCGCAATGAAAAGTGCAAAGTCGGAGCGTAACTAGGGCATAAGTCCTAGTCTCAAATATTTTTTATCTCTGAAGAACTTGATAAGATCGCATATTCATCAATTAGACTTTATTGATTACTAAAAAAATCTAAAATCGTACCTAAAAAAGTACTTTATTATAAAATATTGTAATTATTTATAAAAAATAATAATTTATTTTTTATAAATTTTCTGACTAATCAAAAATTTAATTAGTATTTTTGGGGGTTGACTAATATAGTGGAAAGTAGATGAATCTATTTTTAATGGAGTAATATTATAAGTATATATTTTTAGTACCGTTAGAAAAATTAAAAATGAAATTATTTCTGACGAATACCTAGTTAAAGTAAGATCTTTGCCCTAGAGTAAAAAACCTGCGGTTTTAATGTGGAGTTAATTATTAAACTAACTAAAAATATCGTTTAGTAATGAATTTAACTGGTTGTGCCCTCCGGTGGCTTATCGAATATCATGGAGCCGCCTATTGTTACAAACGTTGTGGAGAGATTTATCGTGACTAGATACTGCTTGAAGTCATTAGCACTGGATTAATAAGTTCGAAATTAGTTGACTATCAGCTTTTTTCAGAAGGCAAGACCCATATCTTATACTTAGTTTTATAATTTTTTGTAACTTAACTAGTAGTATGTTTGTTAGCTGTGGGGGGGAAGCTTATATTTTAAAGAAAGTTTCCGCTGTTTTAAAGGCTCTTTATAAAAGGGCTTTGGATGCTCTGTCCAAATAGTTCATGTTAAGTATAGACAAGATTAAACATAGATAGAATGGTCATTATTTTTGGACCTGGGTTTTCGGGTGGCTTTTTTCGTGGTTTTTAGAATATTAATCCATTGATTATCAGAGGCTCTCCATTTAGTTTTATGAAAATATTTTGCTGGGTTGCTCAGCTTTAATTATTATTCAGTTTATCACAAGTAATTAAAAAATTGTCTGACTTAGGTTCAGTATAGAAGCTGTTGCAACTAGTCACTAATTTAGTTGAATAACCCAATAAATAGCCTCTCCGCCGCTTAGTTAATGGATTAACCCGCTGTGTTAAACGGCGTTTCTTTTAAAAAAAGGTCATCGGAGCTTATGTAGCGGTTAAGTTCGGTTTCAACACCGCTACGCCCGAGTTTGGCTAGGGTCTGAAAGATCTGTATAGAAAAATATCTTGCAATATTGCGGGTTAGGATTTATCTTAGATAAAGATAAAGGGGGCGATATGGTTTCGACGGGGATAATTGAACTCGCAGCGGCAGGCCGAGCGACCCGGTGACTCGTTAATCCATTTGGGATTTAAATACAAAAGCAGACTCTTACGAGTACGCACTGGCCGCTTAGGCCAGCATTCTACAGTCGACCTGGCCCGGGGCGATTGCGGGGTGTGGTTAAATGGGCTGGTTTCATTTGGTTGTGGAAGGACAAATGGAATAAGAAAATCTTTTCGCTGGCCTTCGGGAGAGCCTGTCCATTGGCGCTATCGGGGTGAGATTTAAATAATGGCCTAAGCCTGTAGATACTTCGGGGGAAAATCTTCGGACGCGGGTTCAATTCCCGCCGCCTCCACCAGTAGAAAATCCGATGGAGTTCGATAGAGACCGGAAATCTAATAAAATAAATGATTTCCGGTCTTTTTAGTTGGATAGTTATCACGCGTCGTTCATTTATTTTTATCTGGCGCTTCCTGTAGCTCCGATAAAAGCTGATAGTTAGTTGGCTTCGGTAAAAAAAGACTTGGATATTTTGTTTCTAATTTATTTTTGGGAGTCGGTGATAACTTCGCTTTATAAAGTGTTTGAGATTTAGATGAAAGATTAGCATATTCCTCAATATTTATAGCCAGATATCTTTCGATAAAATATAATAAACTTTTAAACTAAAAAGAGTATTGCTCCGCTTAAATTGACTCCAGTAAAATGAGATCTATTAGGATTAACCCTATTAAGATTGACTCAGGTGAGGTTAGTTCGATCAAGATTATTTTTCTGTAAATTGGTTTTGCCAAGATAACCATATGGAGATTGATGCCGTTGAGATTGACTTCATTTAGTTTCGCCATACGGAATCAATCTCTTTAACTGGCGTTTCCCTTAAATATATTTTTAGTAGATTGGCTTTACTCAAGTCAATAAAGCCTTTTAATAAATTTATCAAATTATTTGTAAAGTATTGGTCTAAGAACTTGGGGTTCAAGATGGCGGGCTTAAAAATATAATTGAGAATTATTCGTGAGGAAAATAGGATTGGTTGTGTGAAAAATATATTTTGAGATATTGCGGTGATATAGAGAGAAAATTATTTTTGGTTAACTTAAACTTTCATTCTTCGATATACTAAATTAAATGTATTTTTAAGGGGCAGGATTTTTAATTTGAATCAGATCGAGAACTTTTTATAATCAAAGCGAGGGTTAGGTCGTGGTGTTAAAAGTAAAAAGTTCTTAGTTGGTATTTTGCGTGTTAAAGAGTGCTTAAAATATATTGAAGCCGATGCTGGCAAGGTTGGTTAAAATATTTGCGAAGGTGAGAAGCTGGAATTAATTCTTCATAGTCCTTTTTGTTTGGTACTGTCTAAGCTTTGCACTAGTGCTATGGGGGTGCGGATTTTTTTAAACTAATTCTTTAGTGGTAAAAGTTAATTTTTTCCAGGTTTTATGCATGTGTTATTCAATATAACAGGCCAACACGTACAAAAATAAATGCGTCTGAACTCTCGATTCTGTATAGCAATAAAGTGGTCTAATTTTTTTCCGATAGTTTTTACCGTACAGAAGGTTCGTTCCATTTATGATGATTATTTGTAGTTGTAAACGCAGTCGGTGACGCTTATTTTTTTTCGAAGTAATCGAAGTTTTGATAATATAGATATCATTAAGAATAGCTTCCGTTACAATGCTTTTATCCTCTCGAGAAAAGAGGAAACTGTTGTCTTTAATTTTAAAATTAAAGTATTTTTTTCATGGAAAAGACTCAGTTGTAGATTTTTACTTTCAATTAATCCGTAAACTGCGGTTAAATACAAGACGGTAATCTAAGCGGTATTTTTTAACTTTTATAATTTTAATATTTTTAGGAACCAACATTGTTTTTTGTTGCGGCTGTAACTAGATTAGGCTAAAGGATGATATCTGCCTTCGATATATCTTGAGGAGTGGGTGTCACCAATTTATTTTTGGAAGAAATAATGCGTGCGACTATTATAGTCAAGGTTAAATCTCACTTAGGGTTTAATTTGGAGGAAATAAAATTTGGTGGTCTAAATTTTTTCATGGCGTTATAATAATCTGAATGTGACTATGAGTTTTAATTAAATGATAAAGAAAGATTCCGTGGCTGAAACGGAAGATTCCCTTTGGTGTTGCATTTAATCAAATAGATTGTATCAGAAACAAGGCAGGAAAAGTTGGCCAGGGTTCCTTTTTAGCCCTTCCGTTTTCTCAGTACGATTCTTGTAGGGGAATAGCTGGAGGTTAACCACGAGTTAGTATTGGATCTGTGTGTACGACCGAATAATAATATAACATTTGATATAAGTTAATAGAAAAGTATTATTTATAAAGGTATGTATTAGAATAATAGATACTTTACTATTAATTTTAGCATATTTCAGCAAAAAATCGCTGGAAGTTTAGTTTAAGACCAATTTATTTTTAGTATATTATGCATTCGTCGGGAGGAGTTTCACGATTTAATTTTTTTACTTACTAAATAAATTTAAAATCGTACCTAAAGGGGTGCTTTTTATAAAGTATTGTAATTATTTGTAAGAATAAATTATTTTTTGTTAATTTTTTCTAACTAACCAAAAAATTGAGTAATATTTTAGGAACTTGATTAACATAATGGGGAGTAAAGGAATCTATTTTTTAATAAATTAATATTATAGCTATATAATTTTATTATAGAAAAATAGTATCATTATAAAAATTTAAATATTACATTATTTTTAACTAATATTTAGTTTATTATGTGACTAGTTGAATTAATTTACCAAAAAACAAGGGCTCCAAATTTATTCTGTGAAGCCCTTAATTTAATTGGTGCGCCCGGCAGGATTCGAACCTGCGACCTACGGATTCGTAGTCCGGTGCTCTATCCAGCTGAGCCACGAGCGCATAATCTAGTTTAGTTTATTAATATTCCACTATATTGTCAAGATAATTCCTTGGTCGCCTGAGTGAGTATGCTAACAAAGTGATAATGTCTGAACTCTTATCTTTTTTGAGAAAGCGAAGCTTAAGGGCTAGTGTAATATATTTTGCTATAGCTTTATTTTTATTGTTGTTTACTTAAGCTTTAAAAAAATACCAGTTATAATAAGGATAGGTGTTCTTTAGCTTTAGTTCTAAGTTAAAGAAGCTTTCGAACATAAATTAGTTAGATTAATTCAATAGTTAGAGATATTATCCCTTCGTTTTCGCTATTAAGGGTATCGTCTCTGAGTAGAGTTAGCTTCAGTTTTTAGTTTTTGAGAACTGAATCAAAGTTATCTTGAGTAGCGTTAGTGGAATTGTACTCGTTAATGGAACCTTGCCTGACTTCCTGGTTTCAGTTTGGGTAAAGTCGCTCATTACTAAAAAGTTAAAGGGTAGTTCTTGTTCGTTCTGGCCATCGTCGGAGATTATTTTATAGATGATATTGATTCGCTCTTTGTGTATTATGGAAGTTTTATATACTATAAAATAGAGCTCCTTATTTTAAAAAGATAGTAAATATTATAAGCTTCTGCCAGGGCCTGAGCGGTTAGATTTAGTTCTTAGTCTTTAAGCTTGGCAATTGGTTTAAGTTTTTAAGTAGAGCAGTTAGCGCTTCGGACGCGCCTCGGTTGCGGCCATAGATAGTTAATTTCTGTACATTAGGGTCAGTTCACGTACGTCGGTAGCGGCTAGTTCTTCTACCTCGGTTACTAACTGTTATAGGAGGAGGGGGATCACTAGAGATCTTCTCAGTGAGGGAGGGGGTAATAGGCGTAGCGGTTGTTGCAGCCCTTAGCTATTTTCAAAAAGGCTCGAAAAAAAGGTATTCCGGGCCGGTGGCCTCCGACTGGCTGTCTTTCTGCGGTAAACCTGGGGCGGGCTAGGGTTGTGGGTGAAAGTTTCAGGAAGAGTTACGGCCTGGGTTTCAAAGTCTGTACAGTTTCTACTGTGGTTTGAAGAAAGGTGCAAGTGCTAAATACATTGAGGGCAGTCACTTCCTGATTGGTAGTGAGGGTTAGACCTAGGTTACGGGTGGCTAAAGCGGAAAAGCGTTCGATATCCACTAGATTTCTGGCATAGCCTAGGGTGATGAGGTAGAAGAGTTTGATTGTCTTATCGTTTTGTCCTATAAAGTTGTCTCTGCTAGCTCCGGCTGTGATATAATACTTTTTTAGATAAATTAAGTCGATCATTTTGAAAAGAAAGGGAGGCTTACTTTGTGGCGGCAGGTAGTTGTTATCTATAAAGACGACGAACTTAGCGCCGAACTTGCCCAGTGGGTGACCATATTTTTGGAAAAGCGCGGCCTTGAGGTTTGGTTGGAATGTTCAGACCAAGCTGAGCCGATTAAGCCCTTGGTCAGTTTTAGCCCGGATCTAGTCATTTCTCTAGGCGGAGACGGTACTCTTTTATATGCGGCCCGAGCTTGGGGTTTGACCGGAACACCTCTTTTTGGGGTTAACTTAGGTCATTTGGGCTTTCTAGCCGAAACCGAGCCGGCCCAATTTATGGAGATGATAACCGAAATTTTGGCTGGTCGCTTCCGCCGGGAAAAACGTCTGGCCCTAGATGTAATTGTTAAGCGCAAGGGACGAAAAATAGCTCAGGTCTTGGTTTTGAATGAAGTGGTAGTTAATAAGGGTGCCCTTTCGCGTATTATCACTCTGAACTTAGAGGTCAAGGATTTCGGTCGTTGGGCCTTCCGGGCCGATGGGGTTATAGTTTCCACCCCTACTGGCTCTACGGCCTATAACCTCTCGGCCGGTGGTCCTATGATCTATCCTACTCTCGAAGTCGTAGTGGTGACGCCTATCTGTCCTTTTAGCCTAACAAGCCGGCCTTTAATTTTACCCTCTGTCTATCCTGTAGAAATGATTGTGGATAGCGAGAGCTTTGATCAGGATATTCATCTCACCGCTGACGGCCAGGTCAGCATTCCTCTCAACCCAGGTGATCATATTATCGCCCGGTGTCATAAAAGGGGCCTTAACCTTATCATCAACCCACGCCGGAATTTTACCGATATTCTTCGCCAGAAACTTCACTGGTCTTAATTTTTAGGATATAACTTCAGTCTTTGGATTTAGCTACAAAATTTTAGAGTAGTTTTTTTTGTTCAAGTTGTAAAGATCGCCGTGAGGGCGGTCCGGTTCCAGAGCGGGGTGCTTAGGTTACTCGGCGCTCGGGCCAGAACTATAGTTTGCTGGAGCGGATTTTTTAGACTCAGAAAGGAATCGAAGGTGGCCAGAGTATTTTGGGTTAATTCTGAAAGGTTAGGCGGGAGCTTTGATGAAAGTTTTACACGAGTAGCCTCCTTGGAATCAGGTGGCTCTAGTAGAGAACTAGAAAATTAAGGTTGGATAGGCGGGGCGGCACATATTAAGGGTAGGTGCTTAGTGAAAAGGGTGGGTAGATAGCCAACGCTTAGACCGATTAGGTCGATACGATGGCCGGCCGTTGTTAGGAGGAGGATAATCATTATTTCTTTTTACGGATGATAATGTAGTGGAAGGGTAAATTCCTTCAAAAAATAACTTTAGCTTCACCATAGTCGAAGAGGGAGAGGGGGGTCTATGGAAGACCTGTATTTTTGATCGCAGATGGTTGCTCATGATGTATTATTTGGAATTAGTCGGTAGATAGGGTAGCGCGGCTGGTAGTTTGGGGTAGTTGGGGGAGTAGGCCCAATCCTTGGCTCGGCCGCGATTCTGCCGTTGGTAAGAAGTTGTGAGATTAATTCCGTACGTAGTAGGGGGGCTACGAATAATTACCGTTAGCCCAGACGGCCGGAGGGGGAGATGATAGTCTAGACTAGTTAAGATTCAGCGGCTGCTCGTTATCGACCCTATGTAATTATTCTTGATTTATCAGAATCAGAGGTTAGCTGAGGCCGCTCTAGATTTAAGCCCGCTTTAATCTCTTTGATAAAGTGGCCGAAAGTAAAGTGGCGTTTATCCACTACAGCGATGAAACCCGGGAAGTTGGAGGAGGCTAGGTTTATGAGATAGCCGTAGATGAACAGGGTGTGGATAGCTGAGGGTATCGGCTAGATTTTGTTGACCTCAGGGTTGAGTAGAGTGTTTAGAATAGTTTTTTACCCTTGCCGGCGGGATGCGGTCAGAAAATATTCGGTTAGGGGCTGCTGCTAGTAGAAGGTCCAGACTTATTTTTTAACCTTATCTAGAGTTTCCCGAAAACTGGGGGCAGATTCGGATTGGTGCGGTGAGGAGGGGTGAGTTCGTCAGGTGGCTAGGAGTGAATTACTATCCGGTGGGCGGTGAGCCAAGTGTTGCGTTCGGTCAGCTAGATCTAGTTTCGGGTTAGGGTTAAGGCCAGAGTTAGGCGGTCGAGATCAAAGGAAATTAAACTCCAGGGATGGTTTAAGCAGGGAATTTCGAAGGATAGTTTTAGAATGATTAGAGGCGTTAGTGGTCAGTAGCGGAAGCCTTCGGGTTCGTCTATAAAGATTTGGCCGGAGGGGTAGGGGGGGGAGACTTAATTCCTCGAGTATTAAGTTAATGAGTCTTCCCGGTTAGAGCTAAGACGTAACAGGATTGGCCAGGCTAGATTTCTCTAGTAGTTGTAGGCTTAGTTCGACAGGGGTAGCAGGATTTACGGGCAAGTTGGAATTGAGTTCCAGATAGGTTAGGGCGGGGGCCGGGGGTGGAAAGAGTCAACCAGAGTGGGGATAGGAGGTTATTGGTCGCTAGGTTCAGTGGCTGGATTAAGGGTTGTGTTGATTCATTAGGTGGGCTGGACGGCTAGATAGCCGCCCAATAGATGAGTATTTCGTCGGCCGTTCTTTTCAGTTTTAGTTCTCGGCCTTCGGCTGGGCAGGAGGGGTATTTTTTAAAAATTTGAGAGATGAACCTGTTTGGTTATTAGCGGAAATAGTTATGTTCAGGGAATTTAGCACGGTCGTGTAATTATTTTCTAGACTCTGAGTTGACTTAAAGCTGAGGGGCGGAATAGGCTTCAGGCTTAATTTTAGAACTTGGGGTTCTTCTAAAAAAGTAATGAGGGGGGTTCGTTAGATCTTCGGGATTAGTTAGATATAGGCTAGCGGCGGTGCCAAGAGTCTTTAGATCGCCGATAGTTTTATTTCTGGATTCGGCCAGGGCAAGATTCCCATTCTGAGCCCCTAGATAGCTGAGAATCTGGTTGGTTAGACCGTTATCCTGAATTTTGAAGTCAATGGATTCTAAAGCCAGATCTCCTAGAATTTCATCTGGAGCCATAAGGGCTAGATAGGGAGCGTCCATGTTCACGGTATTAAGTTTTTCCAGGCGAGTCGGGGTTAGGCCGCTCCACTTTAGAGCACCGGACCATTCTAGCCAATCTTTAATTTTAAAACTGTTAATTCGGGAGGTCAGAATCCCGGCTTTAGGGTCGTAGGCGCTATCCCCTTCGGCATTAATTAAGAATTGGCCATGTTTAAAGGCGAACTTGAAAAAATCATTAAATTTTTCTTCATTATTGTCGGCTATGGTTATTTCTAGGCCTTTCAAATAAGATTTTTGGGCCAGCGGTATCGTCCCGACCCGATAGGGTCCGGTGGCCCGGGCCTCAGCCAGTTTAAGGGTGAAGATTTTGTCGGCTTCGAATTCTAGACCGGTCAGGGCAAGCTCATCCAAAGAAAAGGGAGTAGTGAAAAAGCTGGCTAGAGTATGAAGGCTGCTCCAAAGTTCCGGGACAAGTTTTGGGTCTAAACCGACGGTAGCTAGGAGGGGTAGGATTTTTTTTAAGTAGTCGCTGATATCTAGACCGGTTAGGCTCAGGTCAGCTAAAGCGCCGCTGACTGAAGGGGTTTCCTTATTAGTTAGGTTAAACTTAAGGTCTTTAAGGGTCAGGGCACCGATGGAGTGAAGGGCTTGGAAGTTTTTTATCGCTGCCGAGGCCAGAGTTAGAGCGCCAGAGATTTTTTCTTCAGGATTAGTAAATTTAAAGCTAAAACCGGTGCTGATAGTGATTTTGGCTTGCTGGCTAGCCAGCAGCTCGGCTATACCGCTGGAATCTAGAGCGACTATTTCGGCTGGAACGTCGCTGTTGAAGGACAGGCCTTCGATTTCAGAAGTACTTTGGATGGATTCGAACTCGGCTTTACCTTTTTTGGCCGAAATTTTAAAATTCTTATACCCTAGCTTAGCCAGATGTAGAGATTTTAGAAGACTAGTGGCTTCCTTGGACCCTCCGGAAGCGGTTGGAGTCAGGGTGGCTTCTTCTAGGTTGATTTGGTCAAAGTTTAAGTCATAACTGGCCCCAGGTGAGGGGTCGTTATAGGTGAGACCAGTGATTTTAATGCTCTTAGCTAGAGATAAATCAGTCTGCCCTGACCAGAGGCCCTCGGTTAATAGTTTTTCCAGGTTATTTTTAGGCAGACTTTTTCTGATGATGATTGAGGCAATTTTTACTGTTCGGTTTAGGGGTTTATTTTCGGTCTCAGCTTCAGGTTGGGTCTTTATTTCCGATTTTGTAACGGCTTCGGTCGAGAGTATGGGCAGAGTTAGGTCCAGTCCAGTTACGATAAGTTCGTTGTTAATTGAATTGAACTCGTGGCTTTGGGCTGTCCAGCGGCCCTGACCGGCAAAGTGATTTAAGGCCAGGGAGAAAGTTTCATAGGGGGTACCGGATAGAAATTTTGGGACGATAAAAAAGGCCAGGGCCGCCAGAATAATAAGGGTTAAAAGGATTAAGGGGGTTTTAGATTTCATAAACTTCACTTTCCATCGGGGAGTTATTTAATGGAACGGTCGGTCGGTGGATTTTTATGTTTTTAGAAAAATTAATCCGTTATGGCTACCGGGGTTCGGTCGTTCACGGTAAGGGTTAAGTTTAACTTTTTTATTATATCATAATAGCCTAGATTGGCAAGCCGTCCTAATGCTAGAGGTAGAATATTTAACTTGACTGGTTTGGGTGGAAAGACCGTTAGGGTTAGGTGTTCTGGTCGATCCAGGAAGGCTTGAAATTCAGCTAGGATGGCCGGGACAGCCGGGACTTTCACTTCGGTCAGGAGTTGGGCTAGAAGGGGGATATAAATTTTCTTAATGGTGGTGGCATCGCATAGATTACGGTAAAGAAGTGCCATAAGTCCTTGATTTTGAAAGGCCAGTTCCAAATTAGTTAGTCGTCCGGCGAGGAGGGCGGTAAAAAGTTCAGTTAGGTCAGTCGGGAGGTGGTCGAAACGGAACTGATTTAGGCTGGTTGAAAAATCCAGAAAACCTAAGTGGGGAAAGGTGAGGTGGGCGTTTTTCAGAATTAGCATCTGGGTTCGGGGGGTGTAGGTTAATTCCGTCGTCGTCGTAACCTTCAGCGGGACTTTGATTACGTTTGATAAAAAGCTGGTTGCTGGTTCTGGCAGCAGTCCGGGGTCGATAGTGAACTTTAGAGCCTGGGTCAGAGTAACCGCAGTTTCGTTACCGGGACTAAAGTTTCGGTTTAAACTACTTGAAGCTGATTTTAGATGGAGAGTTTGGCCTGTTGATAGAGTTAGGTGGCCTTGGATTATTTCTAGGGTTTCGGCGGTAGCTAGAAGCCAGAGGGCCGCCCAGGTGGGGTCGCGGGTAAAGCGGTCGGCGGCTATTTTAAGGCTATCGGCGGCAAAGGTTTTTAGGCTTAAAACGGTGGATTCAGGGTTGTTTGATCTTGCTTGCCAACTCAGAGTTAGATCGCTGAAGGTGAGGTATTCTAACAGATTTAGGTCTAGATTCTTCGCCGATAGTTGGGCTAGTTTCAGTTTAAAACCGGCAAATAGGCTTAGTCCGGTCAAGTCTAGTCCAGTTAGATTCAGGCTGGAAAAATTCAGGGGGGGGCATGGTGGAGCTAAAATAGTCGCCGGCGGTGAGGTTAGCTTCCGAATTTTAAAGGTTCTAGCCTTCAATTGGCCTAGTCGACTCTGATATTGAAAATTTTTTAGTGACGCTTCTTCGACTAGAAACAGAAATTCTGTTCGGGCAGAGGGGGTGCGCCAGAGGTGGTAGAGACTCGGCAGAGATAAGCCGGCGAGATAAAATTCTTCTGCGGTGAATACCTCGTCGGCGTGGCTAATTTTAAGATTAGTAACGGTAATAGAGTTAGACCATAGACTGGCCCGGGCCCGGCTGTAGTCTAGTTCAGTGCGGCTTAAGACTAGGTTTAAAAATAAGGTCGGCCCTTCTATAAGCGCTACCAAAATGAGGGCGGTCCCTAGTAGATAAAACGATCGAAAGCGTCGGGGTTCAGATTTTGATTTGGCCTCTAATTTGTTCCAGGTCATTTAGGCCTTCCTTGCGTAGCCAGGCACTAAGATCTTCTAAAATGGTTAGGGGAGCGCGGGGATCGGCTAAAGTGGCGGTGCCCACCTGTACGGCCGAAGCTCCCACCAGAATGAATTCTAGGGCATCCGTGGCCGAGACGATACCGCCTAGACCTACTACCGGTATATTGAGAGCCTGGGCGCAGAGCCAAACCTGTCTTAAGGCCACAGGCTTGATAGCTGGGCCCGATAGTCCGCCTGGGCCAGCAGCCAGGCG
>LQAB01000090.1_pt1 | contig 108786 bp, 65 predicted proteins | sample 654521 | NCBI WGS metagenome assembly LQAB01 (sample SAMN00762031, study PRJNA78659) | termite gut metagenome | isolation source: bacterial endosymbionts found in Trichonympha flagellates filtered from... | host: Zootermopsis nevadensis | place: USA: Mt. Pinos, Los Padres National Forest, CA ... | reverse complement strand
GAGATAATTTTTGATCCTAAAACTATTTCGCGCTTTCTGTCATCGTGTTTTAAATAACTAGTTAATGCTATGCATAGTGACGATCAGTAAATTAAATACTACTAAACGCAAGGTAAGAGTTTTCCCCAGTGTCCAAAGTTGTGTTCCAGATTTATACCCATTATTTTTTAAGACATCGAAAGTCATATTTTCTATTTTTTACCGACTTCTAGCATAATCTAAATAAACCCTCGATATTGCCTTTACGAAAGTTACAAATAAAAATGTAACTAAACTCAAGTTGCAAAGCTTTTTCGCAGAACAACTGATAGCCATAAAAATCGTCACCCAGAAAGATGGGGCGCAGTTCTTTAGCTTTTAAAGCTTATTTATCCAGCCACTGCGAACATCTTTCTATTCGTAATCTTATTTCTTATCCCCATCTTGCAAAGTTATAAAAATTGAAACCAGGGATAAAACTGTATTTTAATACGGCCCCACAATTGCGGCTTCTAAAAATCTATAACCAATAAACTATACCCTTCTCGGAATACTTTCTGGTAAAGCAATTCCGACAATATATTTTATAAGAAATAAACTAATCAGCCCCATCCAAAGCAATTTAAAATCTGTTACTAAATTATTTAACCGACTTCAAGGTATCCTATCAGATGCAAATTAAAAAAATATTAATACTAAGCCAAAACAATCGATTGGAATTCTATCCAGCATCCGGCGGATATGATGATCCAAAGAAAATTGTATGTTTTAAAAAATAGATCACAAATTGAAATGACCATGTATTCCTTGAAGAGCGCGCTAATAAACTAGAAAAAACGCTGCATTAAAAAATAAAAAATACTAACACTCAGCCAACTTTATTGACCTGAACAAATTCAAGTTCCACAGGAGTGGCCCGGCCGAAAATGGAGATAAGAACCCTAAGCTTGCCCTTGTCTTCATTGACTTCTTCAATAAAACCAGTGAAGTTAGTGAAGGGACCCTCAACAACTTTTATTTCATCACCCTCATCGAAATGAAACTTGGGCTTGGGCTTTTTTACGCCCTCTTCCATTTGGGTCAGCACCCGAATCGCCTCTTCATCGCTAATTGAAGTAGGGGTATTTTTATCACCCAAAAAACCGGTAACCTTGGGAATGTCTTTAATCAGGTGCCAGGTAAAGTCGGTCAATTCCATTCGGACCAGGATATAACCGGGGAAAAATTTGCGGGTAGAAGTCCGTCGGACGCCGTTTTTGGACATCTCCACTACATTTTCCATGGGCAAAACCACCTGGGTGATAAGTTCGGAGAGATCATTTTTCTTGATGGCTTCTTCCAGAGCCAGTTTGACCCTGTTTTCATAGCCGGAAAAAGTATGAATCACATACCAACGTTGTACCACTTCGCTCGTCCTCTGTCCCTCGGAGCCGCATACGCCCGAAGCTATTTGTTCAAGAGACCGTCAGACCGCTTTGACTAATACAGCCAAAAGGCGGGTCAAAATACCATCCACCAGACCGAGATAAAGTCCGGCTATAATCACTAGAATCAACAACCGCCAAGTAGAATTAATAGTTTCCTGGCGGGTGGGCCAAATCACCCGGTCCAATTCTTCCCAAGCTTCCAGAAAAAATTTATATATTCTGACGAAAATATTATCCGGCCGGGTTTCGACGGAGGCATCTTCATTCTTCCGATGACTCTTACCTTCCAGACGATTTTTCCGACGCTGCTCGCTGCGAGAAAGAGTTTTTACTTCAGCGCCGTCCATAACTATTTTTTTTTCACTCATAGTAATTCTCAGGTTATTGGGAAAGCTAAAGTACCTTACCAACTCCAACTTTAAGGATTTTGGAGATAAATTGGCAGGCCAGGAGGGACTCGAACCCCCAACACCCGGTTTTGGAGACCGGTACTCTACCAATTAAGCTACTGGCCTAAAGCTATAAACTACCTCCCCCACTACTTAGATTCCCGATGGAGGGTATGCTTCTGGTCAAAAGGACAAAATTTCTTTAGCTCCAAGCGGCCGGGAGTACGCCTTTTATTTTTAGTAGTGGAATAATTACGCCGCTTGCATTCGGTACACTGCAACTGAATTATTTCTCTGGGCATGAGGTTCTCCTACTGGTTTCCGCGTTATTCTAAAATCTCGGAAATAACTCCGGCGCCCACGGTACGGCCACCCTCGCGGATGGCGAAGCGCAGTTCCTTCTCCATGGCTATGGGCATTATCATAGTAACGTTGAAGCTCACGTTATCACCGGGCATGACCATCTCCACTCCTTCCGGCAAAGTTACCACCCCCGTTACGTCGGTGGTCCGAAAGTAAAACTGGGGTCGGTAACCGTTAAAAAACGGAGTATGCCGACCGCCTTCATCACGGTTCAATATATAGACCTCAGCCTTGAACTTAGTATGCGGAGTAATGCTACCAGGTTTAGCCACCACCTGGCCGCGCTCTACTTCATCACGCTTCGTACCCCGAAGCAACAACCCGATATTATCCCCAGCCTGACCCTCGTCCAGGAGCTTCCGAAACATTTCCACACCCGTACAAACCGTCTTTTGAATGGGACGAATCCCCACTATTTCCACTTCGTCCGAAACATGAACCACGCCCCGCTCTATCCGGCCCGTAACCACCGTCCCTCGACCCGAAATAGAAAAGACATCTTCTATAGGCATAAGAAAAGGTTTTTCCGTCTCCCGAACAGGAGCCGGAATAAAACTATCAACTTTCTCCATCAGTTCCAGAATCTTACCACACCACTCGCAATCTTTTTTCCCGCAACCACACTCCAGAGCCTTCAAGGCGCTACCTTGAATTATAGGAGTGCCGTCGCCGGGAAAACTATTCTTGGTTAAAAGCTCTCGCAGTTCCATATCCACCAGTTCCAAAAGTTCCGGATCATCCACCATATCACACTTATTCAAAAAAACCACTATGGCCGGAACCCCTACCTGGCGAGCCAGAAGAATATGTTCCCTAGTCTGAGGCATGGGCCCGTCATCGGCCCCCACTACTAATATGGCTCCATCCATCTGGGCTGCACCGGTAATCATATTTTTGATGTAGTCGGCATGACCAGGACAGTCAACGTGGGCATAATGACGGTTAAAAGTTTCATACTCCACATGGCTGGCAGCTATAGTTATGCCTCGCTCTTTTTCTTCCGGGGCCTTGTCGATCTTGTCGAATGGAACGTAATCTCCACCCCCAGCCTTCGACAACACCAAAGTTATAGCCGCGGTGAGAGTGGTCTTGCCATGATCTATATGCCCTATGGTACCCACATTCACGTGGGGCTTGGTACGATCGAACTTCTTTTTGGCCATTTTCGCCTCCTCGTTCCGCTTTCAGCCTAATAACTTTATTTTTTTTAAAAAAAAGCTGGAGCCCACAATCGGACTTGAACCGATGACCTCGTCCTTACCAAGGACGTGCTCTACCTGCTGAGCTATATGGGCATTATAGCATAAAAATAATTGGAGCGGGAAACGGGACTCGAACCCGCGACCCTCAGCTTGGAAGGCTGACGCTCTAGCCAACTGAGCTACTCCCGCCTAAACTATATCAATATATTTTCTGGTGGAGGGGGGAGGATTCGAACCTCCGAAGTCTCTGACGGCAGATTTACAGTCTGATCCCTTTGACCGCTCGGGAACCCCTCCAGGATCGGATCTTCTTACTTAACCAAAAAAATATACCGCGGCGATTTAAAAAAGTCAAGGTCTTTTTAAGGCCCAAAATAAAACCCATATTACGGAAACTATTCAAGAAAGCATGGTCAAACGTGCCAATAAAATCTAAAGTATCGAATTCAACTGTCAACCTGAACGCGATAAACGGGTCGTTCATAATTTTACATTTTTCAAAGGAATACCCATATTATAAAACTCCTGCATTTCTTTATATCGCTAAACACTTTAGCCCTTTTGAAAAGAGCCTTAATGATCACATATACTCCACGATTTACTCCATAATCAAATTTAATGATATTATCTTCCCAGCAAATAAATTAAGGTAATTATTTTTCTTTCACTCCCACGGGGCCACTAGCCATAAATACCGGCCTTGTCTATCCTCTGCCTTAAAAGGTAAAACCATAATATCAAAAACTGAGGTATCCGACAAAACAATCATATTTAGTCGATCCTTAAAAATTATTTTAAAATGGGCATTACCTCAAGCGTTGGGGGTTCTATTGGCGTAAAACGTTGTCAAAAGTCTCAACAGGACTAAATACAAATAAAACGTTACCTCGCGCATCTATTTTATGAAGTTAAAACGGCGGCAACCATAAATAATATTAATCTTATCTTCTAGGGTTCTTTCATGGAAATTCGAAACCTTCGAAAATCTAAATTAAGATGTCTGCTAACTGGTCCTGTTGCTCTACACTATTTATTGCATTTTCTGTTTTTTTATTTTTTTAACCTTACCTCTTTAGTATTAATTTTTGGACCCCTTCAACTCTTTTGTACCATTGATAACCTTAATCACAAATCCCTAAATCTAGTTTGTGATTCAAAAGTCTGATTATTTATTGGATTGTATCGTTAACATGTTACTATCGTAAAGATTTCAACCAAAAAATTGGTAGATATGATTACGCCGTGAATTTAGTTACCGCTATTAATTTTTTCGACCTAAACTTATATTCTTTATGCTTTTTACCTTTAGCTATACAAAGTATTTTCGGCTCATATAAAACGCAAATTTTATTTTACTTTTTTTGTTGTTAGGTCAAACCACTCTTAAAAAAATTAAACTGTTCTTATTAAGTTTTTAAATCAGCCGCTGCTTTTTACTTGATTTCACGAAACAAGATTAAGGTATACTCTTAAAGCGGATTTTAGCTTCCTTTACTTCTTTGCTCTTTTTAGGACTCCTACAAAAATTAATCCTTCAACTTATTTTCTTTACCTCTCTTTTTAATTACGGCGTAAAAAAGCTTACGGACGACATTATCTTCTAAAGGAGAAATATCGTTCAATTCTGATGCGTTGACGAAAATAAATTAAATTAGCTACCGCATAAGGTACGGCATTATCACTTAAATTTTCAAGTTATTTTATGGCCATTAACCCAAACATTAAACGAATATTTTTAACTAACCGTCCCTAGTCGGAATAACACTTTTGAAAATCTTGCTCTAAGAATTTCCATGATATTTTTCTAGCCACTTACAATTAAGCAACTCGAGGATTAATTTACTTCAGTAATCCCTCTTGAACAAAACACCTTGCCCCGCTTATGGTGATGGTATCCTTCTATACTCTTCAAAAAAGAAAGGATTCGACCAGGGTTAAAGTAAATCCCAAACTATATGGTCGAAATTATATTATAATTAATCAATCAAATAAAGTATTTGATGTCTTTTAAAGACCGCTTATTTAGCCCACAACTTCTCACCCTCTCCCTATATTGAATCTAAACTCGAGGCCCGGGCCGAGCCAGCCTGACTCTAACAAGAGCAACACCAGTCGTATTCCAAAATTTTACTTTCCTTTCGATAACTACCCTTCGTTCATTGTCGTTTCCAAACTTTTCATATGATTTATTAAATAAACCCTACCGAAAAAAATGGGCGGTTTTCGGTTTCACACTCAATCTCAGTTTCTTTTTCCTTCACTAAGCGCAAATTACTACGAGATCCTAATCAAGAACACGACGCCAATCATCTTCGTCCTCAGCGAAAAACATAACTCCACCACCGAAGTAAGCAGAATCATCATTATCCAAAACCTCACCCGTCTAAACTGAATTTAATGGTGCATCTCCCCCAACCACGAAAGCCACACCCTTCCTATTAGTAGCTTAGGTTAATACCCCATCAAAACCAGATACTAATATTAACTACTTTGCTAGTAACAATCTCAAACCAAATGTCGTTAATCCATTGAAGTTGAATGGATGAAAAATTTTTTAAAACTTCTCTTTTATTGCATGACGAGAAAGCGATTAAGAAAGAAATTATCTTTGATACCATTATCTAAGAAAAAATATTAGCTTTCCAACTGATTCTTAAGCTACAAATAAAAGTGACCCCTAACCTTTAAAAGATAGTATCGTCTATAAGCCTTTTTTAGACCGTAGCTATAAAAAAAATAAAAGAACTCATCAGAATAATCAAATTTTGCAAGCCCCCCAAAAAAGAATAAAGACGTAAAGAAAGCCAAGAACTGCCTTAAGACTATTACCTTAACCTTGTTTCGTAAAACTAAGCTAAAAATTAGCGATTAAATTATTTTTTTATTAAGAACGATTCAAGTTTTTCTAGCATATTTTGACCTAACAATAAAAAAATAAAAATAAAATTTACAACTTACATGAGCTGAAACACTCTATATCGCCAAAGGTAAAAACTGCAAGAAACATGAGTTCGGTTCGAAAGTTTCAATATTAGATGCAGGAAGCAAAGCTTTATTTACCTCTGATAATTTTAAGACTTTTAACCATATTTTACGCTAAGAGAACTCGCAACGCTTGAGCTAATGCTTGTTTTAAAACTTTTTTTAAGGATTACCTGAGTCCTGTCCTTGGACCGATGAATTATGTGATCTCATTAAAGCCAGCGGAAGTACAGAAGCCTTGAGCAAGATAAGAAATCTCAATAAAAGCCACTCAACCAAAGAGCAAGTTCAAGCTAACTAGATACTTGGAGAACAACAAAAATAACATCGATTGCGCTTCGTATCTAAGAAGAGGTTAATTCATCAACAGCGGAGTTATTAAAAGCGGAAACAGAACCATACTACAGCAACGTTTGAAATAACCTAAGTTGCGTTAGAATATGAAAATAGCCAATACATCCTAAATCTTTAATATCCAAAACTAAGAGTAACCTTTAAAAACAAAATGTCGAAGAGGCTCTCTTTAGGTGCTGGAAAAATGAAAGGTGAATATGAGCTAAAGAATAAAAAGTGCTTATTTTTTTGTGCCCGCTATTAGACCGCATTTGACGGACTGGTCGCATCGTGATAAAATATTTTTTTAGTAAGTAAATCGTTTACAGGGTTGGTTTGTTACAAAATCCGATCCTATATTAACCTGGCTTAAAGTCCAGGGTAAGCGGGTTTTTATGATTGAAGGCGGATTAGATATAGCATTACTAGTCATTTTGGGCTATTTCATTTTACGGGGCCTCTTCCGGGGTGTGGTTAAGGAAGTAGTGGCGGTGCTGGGTCTGTTCGTGGCCTTCTGGGTAGCTAGCGTCTACTGGCCACTGGGCGAATTACACCTTAAGACCATCTTTGATCTACCAGGCCAGCGGGGTATAACTAGTTTCATCATCATCTTCGTTATCATCTATTTTTTCATCAGTCTTTTATCCTTTTTTGTGGATAAGATCGTTAAAATGACCATTACTCCGGTGGCTAGTTCCCTTCTGGGAGCTATGGTTGGGGTAATCAAGGGCACTTTAGTCTGCGGCATCATTTTATCCGGGGTCCAGGTTTTTTTAAAAGACAATGAACCCTTCTTTCAAACCTCTAAACTGTGGCCCTATCTCGCCCCGGTGACTAGCCAAGCTAAAGCCTGGATGCCCGAAGGTTTGCGCCAGGCCCTAGCTTTCGCTGTTAAAAATGCTCCCTTTATCGACGGCGGCGGCCCGCCACCAACCGCCCTACCTGCTTCACTTGACGTAGTGGATTGGAAGACTATCCGCAGTATTCTACAAAAAAAACCCGAGTCCGTCACCCCGATCTGGCAGGAAAAACTACGCAACATCTCCAGCGGTGAGGCTCTAAATCCGGAAGACTTAAAACGATTTATGACCGACCACCCTGACCTGTTCTCTAAACCCTCCGCTCCGAACAAGCCAGCTACCGCTCCTATTCCGGCTATCCCCACCTGGCCCCAGCCAGCCACTGAGTAATTTATATGCCTACCACCCAAAAAGCGGGGCCCGCCCTGACCGAACTGGACAAAGTTATAACCAGATTGCTGGATCCACAAAACGGTTGCCCCTGGGATCTAAAACAGACCCCCGCTTCCATCATCGGACATCTTCTGGAAGAAACCTACGAACTGATAGAAGCCCTGAAGGCCGAAAATCCGGATGACATCTGCGAAGAAGCCGGGGATTTGCTCTTTCAGGTGATCTTTATCAGTCATCTGGCCCAGCCCCGCTGGGGCTGGGGTCTAGCCGAGGTTATAGACCAGGTGCAGGCCAAAATGATCACCCGACACCCCCATATTTTCGGAGACGGCCCTAAAATAACCGATACCAAAACCGTTCTGAATCAGTGGCAAACTATAAAGCGCCAGGATAAAAAATATAACCGCCTTCTAGCCTCAGTGCCCCTGACCCTGCCGGCTTTACAACGAGCTCACCGCCTAAATGACCGGGTAGAACGGGCCGGTTTTAATTGGCTAGATACCCCAGCTGTGCGGCATAAAGTGGATGAAAAGCTGGCGGAGATGGATAAACAACTAGCCCTTTACGACCCGCAAACAACCGACCCCGCCCACAAAACCCGACTAAAAGCCGAAATGGGTAACGTTTTACTGGCTCTAGCTAACCTAGCCAGTCGCCTAGATTTTTCTGCTGAAGACGCCCTATCAGAAGCCAATACCCGTTTTATCAACCGTTTTAACTATATTGAAGACAAGCTAGCTGCGAGCGGCCAACGCCCAGAAGATGTTTCCCCGGCTACCCTAGAAGAATTATGGCAACAGGCTAAAGCTACTCACCTCTGAAGCTAAGATAAAAAAATTTTTTTTTACTTCTTCACTAAAAAAATTAATCTGCATATAAGGACTAGCCGAACAGTTCATTAACACCACCTACACCACCGATTTTAATGATATTAAAATACTTAACGGTTCCATAGCTAGCTAGAATAGCGGCTAGGGTCTAAGCACCTAATTCAACTGAGGCAGCAAGCATTCGTTAGAAGAAAATTAAAAATTGTATTTTTTGCTCGCCAAACAAATCTAAAATCATACTTAAAAGAACATTTTTACTATATCATATAAGAATTATTTATAAAAAACACGGCAACTCGTTTTTTAGTTAATTTTTTATGCTTAACAAATTTTTTGATTGACATTTTAGGAGATTGACTAAAATCATGGGGAACAAAGAAATCTAATTTAGTAGATTAATATTATATATTATTATTACAAAAAAAATTAATACTATTGGAAAAATCAAAAAACATAACTTGCTCCTGACGAATATATTCTTAATAGACCATATAAAAAATATCGGTAACTATTCAGCTATTAACTAAAAGTAGTATAAACTTAATTAAAAAATACTTAGCCCAATTTTGTGAACCTACCTTAACGAAATGACAAACTGTTGTAAAATATCGTCACTATACCTTATATTTCAACATAAAACTCGCCATTTACTGATTGATAGTTACATTTTAGACTAGTCAAGAAAAATAACAAAAAATAAGCTACCTTGTTTTTATAATTAATTATAATATTTTATAATAAATTGTCCTTTTAGGTATGATTTTAGATTTGTTTAACAAGCAAAAAAGTTTAATTATAAAATTTTTCCTGATATCTATGGGTTATTAAAAATAATCTAAGCTATAGTAAGGGCCAGTTTCTAATATAATAGTCCTTTCATGGTCTAGCTAAATTAAGATAAAAACAGAGCAAGGACTTCACCATTAGCAGCTAAACTCCTTGATTTATATGGTCGGGGCGAGAGGATTTGAACCTCCGACCCACTGCTCCCAAAGCAGTTACGCTACCAGACTGCGCCACGCCCCGAATGTTTTAAAGTCGCCGCCCGTACGGCGGTGCAATTTTTATTTCATATTTAAAGTATTTTTTATATTTTTCCAAGCGTTTTTGCGGGATTCCTCAAAGCGTTTTAAATCAGCTTCACCCTTAGTTTGGGCGAAAGACGACAAGGCCTCCGCCTCGGCCATTAACTGATTAATTATATTTATAACAGAAGTAATAAACCTGAGATCGCCCGGAACGATTAGCCCTCCGCCTTGATATTTTTGAAGCTGAGTATGAACCTTGCGCAAATAGTTAATAGTTTCCGTCAACATCGATCGCACCAGGTCCGGAGCATAGACACCCTGGCTTAGGGAATCAGCAAGAACCCCGATGTATCCGTAAGACTGTAGAACAAAGCCAGCGCTAAAGGCCCCAATGGTATTAAGGTGAAGAGCGTCTTTTTCCGTAGCCAGAGCATCGGCCGACGGCACAGCCTGCGCCGCCACTGAGGTGTGACTCTGGGCCCCAACGATTCGGGGCCAGAAAGCAGCCAACATTAAAAGTAATGTTAAAAAACATTTAAACATAGTGTCTCTCATAAGTCAGACTAGCTTCACCAGAAAATATAGAACCGCCATTTATCTAAAATAACCTAAAAGATACCGGGAGCGACGGTGTCACCTGTATTGTTGGGCGAGGAGAGGAAAGGGGAATCGAAAGAATCATCACGCTGATTAACGCTGTCTTCCACCACGCCGTCGGCCACTAACTGCCGGTATTCGGCAATACGATTTAAAGCCTTCTGATGATAACCTGAATCGGGATAATACTGAATCAATCCCGTATAGCGGTGCATAGCCGCCGCGTAATCCTTACGGTTAAAATAAAAATCTCCAACATAGAACTCATGGCCGGCGAGATTGTTTTGAGCTTCGGTGATGCGGGCCTGAGCCATAATGGCATATTTATTACCGGGATATGTCTCTACCAGCCGAGTCATAGTTTGAATGGTCTGAATGGTGGCAGTCTGATCATGGTCAATGCTGTTCATCCTCAAATAATAACACATGCCTTGCTGATATATAGCGTATACCGCAGCCTCATTTTCCGGGTGAAGCCGTTCAAAGTCCTCATAGGCACCGAGAGCTTCAATATATTTTCCCTGCACAAAAAGGGAATCGCCTAATTTTAATTCGCCCAGAAGGGCGTAACGACTATACGGATATTGATCCTTAAGCTGCTGCCATAAAACAGCCGCATCTTTATAGTTGTCGGCATCCATAAGTTCCTGAGCCTGATTAGCTAGGGTCTGGGGCACGTCTTCGCCGGAATTCAGATCGCTTGATGACTGGAAACCGAAAATTTTATTTAAATAATTCCCAGCTGAACCCATGCCGCAACCGGTAAGGGGGCTCACGGTCAAACCCAGAGTCAGCATAAAAGCCAGAGTCCGGAATCTGACAAGAGGAATCAACTTATTGATTCTCCGGCTCTGTTTCATAAGAGGGGATCAAGAACGGTCTTGAGTCCGTCCTTTGAACGCGAGCCAATAATACGGCCAACTTCTTCACTATTTTTAAAGATAACCATGTTTGGGATAGACTGGACGCCAAAGCGGGCCGGGATGGCCTGATTTTCGTCTACATTCAATTTAGCGATGACTAAACGGCCTTCATATTCTCCGGCTAGTTCTTCCAGAATAAGACCTACCGCCTTACAAGGGCCGCACCAGGGCGCCCAAAAATCGACCAATATCGGAACAGCAGCTTTTTTTAATTCGTTGTCAAAATCAGCATCGGTTAAATTCAATAATAAGGACATAACGTACTCCTTGGCCGCTTGCCAGAGGCGGACGATTTATGATAATAATTAATGAGGGGAAAACTTGAATTAAAATTCCCATCGTTATAAATCATTATAACGATTTAGCTTAACCAGCTTTTAATCAATCGTCAAGCGGCTTATTCCTAGTTAAAAAAAAATTAATTAATTAAAGGATATATCCTTGTGCAAGGCCTTGTTCTTATTTTATACCTTTTGGCCATGCTGCTAGGCCTAGTCGGCGCATATTACCTACGCTACCGGGGCTATCCATCATCTGGGCGGCTTATCTGTGAGCTATGGTTAGTACACGGGTTGGGCCGGTTACGGAGCGACGACCACGATCAACACCGGTCTGATGATCGTCGTCTCCCTGGTCGTAGATCAATTAGCCTCCGCTACAGGAGCTAACAAGTTTGACACCAGCCGGGCCGGCATGATCGGCTCGGTGCTGAGTTCCATAGCGAGTTTTGTTCTCTTCAACTTGATCGGTTTAATTCTAGGCGTTTTCCTCGGTGCCATGATCTGTAAACTAGCAGTGGAAAAGCACGATTTAAAAGAGGCCCTGAACTCCGGCGCTAGGGCTCTTCTGAGCTTTCTAGCCGGAAGCCTTTTTTAATTTAGGCTAGGTCTGACTCTCCTAGGCTATTTTATCTTCGCCATCGCTTTTTATCCCTGCTTACGGTATAATACCTCTTTAGGGAAAAATAGTGATTTAAATGGTCGTTTTAGGTTTGTGTAAGTAGATTTTTGCCTTCGATATAGACCGAAAACCGCACGTCAATGACTATTTATCACGACCAGATTAGTTTGCCCCAAATTATAACTCATTTCGAGACCGACGTCATTTTTTACAACGCCACCAGGGTGATTCGGTGTACTATCCATGAAACGTCCAAGTAGCCTTCCACGACGTTAATTGGCCCTAACCTTCTAATAAACACTACCCAGATCAAAACCAACAGCGCTACAACACAGTAGCTAAAAATTAAGGCGACTATCACTCCTAATAACTTTTTGTTTTATAACCATAATATCACCGGGCGGGGAACCTATAATACCATCCCCAACATGGCCATCATCAATAAAATGACCTAAGCAATTACCCCAAACAGGAGCGACACATGGCGGGATTAAATAAAATTATTCTTATCGGCAATCTAGGCAAGGATCCGGAACTTAAGCACGGGCAGAACTCTGGTAAGGCTGTCTGCCGCTTTCCACTAGCCACTACGGAAAGAATAGGCGGTGAAGATCGGACGGAATGGCACAACATCGTCCTCTTCGACCGCACAGCAGAAGTCGCCAACGAATATTTAGCCAAGGGTCGCCAGGTCTATATCGAAGGGCGCCTGCAGACCAGAAAATATCAGGACCAAACCGGTCAAGATAAATATATAACTGAAGTTATAGGCAATACCATGAAAATGCTTGGCGGCCGCCAAAGCAGCGAAGATTCTACCCCAGTTACCGTGCTGCTCCCCCCCCGGCCCCAAGCCCCGCCCCGACCCGCCGTCCCTGCTTCCCCACCGCCGCAACCAGTTCCCCTCAATGACGACCCCTTCAGCGGCGACTTCGGTCCTTCTCCCACTGAAGATGACATACCATTTTAAAGGGTAGCAAGTGAATAAACCAGACAAAGAGGGGATAAAAATAATCTGTCTGAATAAAAAGGCTCGGTACAATTACGAATTAGGCGATCATTACGAGGCCGGACTGGTACTCACAGGCACTGAAGTTAAGAGTCTACGCCTAGGTAAAGCTAACCTGACCGAAGCCTACGCCCGTTTTTACGGCAGCGAAGTCTTTCTGGTGGGTGCCCACATAACCCCTTACCCCTGGGCCCCTTTCAATAATCACGACCCACTACGAAGGCGTAAGCTCCTTCTACGCCAGCCGGAATTAAAACGTCTTTACGGCAAGCTACAAGAAAACGGGCAGAGCCTGATTCCCCTTAAACTGTATTTCAAAAATGGCTTAGCTAAGGCGGAATTAGCCTTAGCTCGCGGCAAAAAAACCCATGATAAACGCCAGAACCTCAAAGAGGCCGATGCCAGGCGAGAAATAGCCCGAGCCATGCGTGAGCAACATAAGTAACTTGACTAATAATTAATGGTTAATTTTTATATAAATATTAAAAAATGGAGCTACAATGAAAAATAAAACCCGAATTCTGGTTTTTGTCGATGAAGCTAACGTCACCCGGGCCGCTTCCAAAAATTTTAAACGTAACTTCGATTGGCTCAAATTTCGTAACTATCTGGAAAATGGAGTGGGTGAGGATCGTCAGCTAGTGGAAATGGTTATTTATGTGGGCCTACCACCGGCCACGCCGGAATGGCTGGAAAAAAGAGAAGCTAAGCACCACTATATTCACTGGCTACGCAGCCAAGGCTTTCTAGTTTATGAAAAGAGCGGTCAGCCCCGAGCTAACGGCTGGTATAAAGCTAATGTGGATGTCATTATGGCCATAGACGCTATGGATCTGAGTCTACGCATCAAACCCGACATCGTAACTCTAGTCACCGGCGATGCTGATTTCGCCCACTTAGCCCTAACTATTCGACGAGAAGGTATTAAAGTTGAAGTGGCTTCCGTGCCCCCGACCCTATCTTCAGAATTAAGGACTTCTGCCTCCAGCGTCATTGATCTGAGCGACCTATTTTTATCTTTTGAACCATTCGATTTTACCGATACCGACCCGATCATCGCCAACGAAGACTATTATTAATAATCTTATTTTTCAGTTTAACCCTGGAAAATATTTTTAACCACGGGGTAATCTATGGAACTAGGGTCTCTATTAAAGCCTATCTATTTGGTTTTAAGTCTTTTTTTTGAACCTATTTTTTTGAGGCGAGCTGCTCTGACCCTTTTTCTACTGGCGCCGGTAACCGCAGGAGCCGGAGTACTGGTGGTAAACCAGCGACTAACTTTTTTTGCCGATGCGGTGGGGCATACGGTCTTCACCGGGGTGGCTCTGGCCCTAATTCTGGGCTGGCCAGAGAGGCCGGTGGTTCTACTGACCGGAGCTCTGGTCGGATTAGGAGTAGTCTATCTGTCCCGCCATAGTCACCTGGCCTCGGATACAGTCATAGGCCTCGTTTTTTCCGGTACTATCGCCCTATCCTTGGCCCTAGTCAGCCGCCACAGCAGCGCGGCCCGAGGATTAGCCCGCTTTTTCCTGGGCGATGTTCTAACCGTGACGGAAAACGAAATCGCCGCCCTAGCGTTCCTAGTCGCCCTAAGCCTGATCTTCCTGTTTTTCTTTTTTAACCAGCTAACTCTAGAATCACTATCGCCCATTCTAGCCCGCAGCCGCCACCCCATCAAAAGCCAGTTTGCACCTTACCTATTTGGAGTCTGGCTGGCCTTAGTAGTGACTGTCGCCGTCTGGTTAGTGGGGGTTCTGCTGGTGACGGCCCTTCTGGTGGCTCCGGCCGCCGCGGGTCGCTGCCGAGCCACCTCGGCAGGAAACATGTTCTGGGGTGCTCAAGCGGTAGCTTTAGTTTCTGGCCAGGCCGGGCTCTACCTTTCCACCCGGCCGCAAATAAACATGGCAACTGGAACCACGGTAGTTCTAGCAGCCGTGGCTTTATTTATTCTGGCCTATCTGTTCCGCCGCCACTAAAAACCCCACCGGCTAGAAAAAAAGCATTCAATAAAGGCTCTACTAGATCATATGATCAACTAGACTATTTTAACATTCTTTAATATTTACCCAACCGGTCCTTTTTTAAACCAGCTCTTCCCGGCCAGATAACTCTCCCGCAAAAACTCAAGAATCAGTTTGAAGACCCCAAACTCGTCTAACTGCTGATTAATGGGAGCGTTAAAATAAAGTTTTATGATTGATCATGATTGTTTATTAGTTATTTTAAAAAGTTAATTACCACTAGGCCTCCCATATATACCACTTAATATAATAAGCTAGCATACACAAAAAGATATAAACCCTAATTCTTTATTCCAGCCAGTACAAAAGTTGAATAAGGATTCACCGATTTCAAGAATAAAATAGTTTTTAACTCTTTGTAATTTATCTCCTACCCGATAGCCAGACCTATAACCTCCCGCTCCTTAAAAAAAATCGGCTATATTTTACGACTACCAAGTAATCCCCATATAGGTGTAATTTTCAAGGCGCTTATCCAATCTATATCTCCTAGGGCTCACAGAAAACTATATTTTAACTCCCAGACACCCCCTAATCACCTACAGTCACTATACGACCTAACCTAAATTAAACCCTAGCTTTTTTAATCGTCAGGATGAATATGGCTAAATCAGAAGTAATGCCTAATCAAGCATTAACAAATATAGGCCACCCGCCTCTATCGGTTAGCAGACTATAGTTTATCTAGCGTCTGCCTCTCTTTTTATCACATGATTACTCGAAACACCCCCAAAAGCAATACTCACTTTCGACATAATTTAATAACAGATCATAAAATATGATACCCCCGTTATGAAGGTGACGTTTGGTCAGTCTGGCTTCAATATCTCCCTACCTATTCATTAGCCAATCTATAAGCTTATTTTAGTCAACAGCAGCAATATTTAGTTTGATAAATAAGATTATCTGCCACCAGCCAACCACATAGCTATTTTGATTTTAGAACACAGAAGCCGAGAACCCACCATGGCGAAAGATAGATCCAACTCCCTGGATGAATGTAAGGAAATAACAGAGATCAGATCAAACCTTTTTATAGTCGTCATAATCACTAAAACGTGATCGTGTTGTTTATAGTCAATGATTTTGGGGGCTTCCCTAGCAAGAATAAAAGACTCACCTTTGAGCCGTCTTTTGATAAGGTCAATATTTTTTAAATCAAGATAAGAAAAACTGGCCAGAGTCCTTTTTTAACCTTCCCGTTGTCTCGGTAAGATTAGCGTAAAAGAATCACCGGGGAAGAATTACGATTTAAAACGATACCTAATGTTAAAATAATTAAGATTTACCAATTATATCAAGAAAAAATAAAGAGACTATCCAAATAAACGATAGTATTTTAACATATACGAGATGAAAATATAAATATCACATGGTCTTTATGTCGAAGTACCGTAAGTAAGCAGTTTATGGAAAGCTCAAGTCCGATGCGGACAAAATATTATGTGAGTACGGCAAATAAGAGTACAAAAAAGATCGTAAAATATATCAGGAAGTAATTATAGGGAGACCTGCTGGCTAACCAACTAAATATTGAAGAAATACATTAACCCGTTTACAAGTGAGCCGGTAAGCAAAGGTAAAAAAATAGCAGAGGTAAGCCTATGAACCTGGTGTGCTTAGTAAAGCATTCAACGCGCCCTCAGATGCTATCGTACCAATCTTCTACAGTGGTGAGTAGACTACCCGCTACGTAGATAGTCCTTATTTATCGTACTTTTACTCATAAATCTTCAGTTTAAGCCCGTTTTTCTAAAGCTAAAGCGTAGGCTTTCTGGTAATACTCCTTTGAGATCCCGCCGAAAGAAGGCTTTAGTTAGACCCTAGTCTTCTTTTACTGCACCCGGCAGAAGAGGACATAAGTACAGTTTAAAAGAGAGGCAATAATAAGGGGCGACAGGCCCATCAAATCAGAGCCTGCTTGGCCATAAATAGGCCCCAAAAATTGAGGGGGTGGTTTCATAATTTATTTCCTAAAAAACCTGACGAAAAAGAAAATTGGGGATAAGGCTAGGGTATAAGGAGATTAATGCGGGCGTAGGTTTCAAAGTAATCAGGTTCGAAAAAGTACGCCTTAGTTCGGTAGAGGTTCTGGTCTACCCGAATTTAGCCGGTCTTAAGGTCCAAGTTTTTAACCTCCCCGCACTTTAAAACCACACGGTTTTTTAAAATCGGACTGTTATGAAGACGGCTCCAAACTTTCACCTCCGCCCATAGACAAATTTCATCGCCATCGGCTTTCAATTCGACGAAGAAATAAAAAAATACCCCAGCTCGCCAGCTAGGCTTTCATCACCATCCAGCCCCGCTAAGACTTTATCTACCCCACTCATCTATTAGACTATAAGATAATAGGTCAGCTAGGTGACGGTAAGGATGAGGATACGGATAAGAGGAATTATTTTTTAGTTTCGGCCGCCAGATTAGGTTGATTTAGAACCAGATACTCGCCAGTTTTTGTTTCACAGAAGTTCCCATATACCTTCCGTCTCGTCATATTACGTAAAGTTCGCTCCGCTGTAATCCATGGAACATATATTAATATCATCCATTGTACGGGCGGCCAGCGAAACTATGGTGGAACTCTCTGGCTCCAAGGAAACGGTGAAGACCGGCTAGATTACACGATGGGCCCGCAATTTCATGCTACGCCCGATAATAGTCAGGAAGCGTTTCGTAATTTCGCCCACCCAAAGCAGAATATTTCGAAGTTATACTCAGATCTAGCCAGATCTGAAGACATTCTCCAGCAGCGTTAATATCTATATAAAAACCGGCTGGTACCTAGCAGACACCCTAGTAGAAGGTCCGACCCAAATCCTGTAAAATATAGCGATAATGGATAACCAGGAGATCGAAAAAAAGTAACTTCATACAATTTCTCCATCCGATCTAAAAAATTCAACAGCCCTCGGTAAGTTGTACCTCCAAGCAAAGTCGTCAGGAAGGAAGATAAAATAGAGCAAGGATTAGCTAAAATTCCACAATAAACGCTAGCTTTTCAGAACTAGTAAATAAATTACCAGTACCAGATTCGCCTCTTAAACGTTTAAAAATTCCGACCTGCGAGCGGTATTTTTTAGGGATTTTACAAATTTTCCGACAAGAACGGTATAAAGACTGCTCTTAAAATAGATAAGCGACTCAGCGGGGGCGAGCAATGAAAATGAATCCGAATATACTCAGTGGTCATAAGACCTCTTTCAAGGCCGAATTTTTAATAAGCTAGGACCATTTTTTCCAAAGGCAGAGTTAAAATTTTTTTGCGGGCCAGGAAACTAAAAGTATTGCCGGGCCAGGCCGGCGAGAATCTTCGTCGGGTCCACCCCAAAGTTTCAAACAGAATTTCCGGCATATTTTTAAATAATTTAAGAGGACTGCCATAGGGAGTACTAAAATAGGGCTGCCACCACCTTAAAATCTCAAAACCCCAGCCTCCCAGCACCCGCACCACGGCCTCCGGGGTAGGGTAAATTTGACAAAAAGGGTGCCAGAGCCGGTAGCGGGGGCCATAAAGACGGGCCATCGAACTTTCAGGGTTAACGAATCCGGTAAGAAGAAGCAGCCCGCCAGCCCGAATCCAAGCGACGGCCCGGGCCAAAAAATGGCCAGGATCGGGAAGGTAATTGAGAGTCTGATTCATAATTAAGGCAGCCAGATGATTCGGGGGAAAGTTAAGATCGTCAGCCCAGTCGCGTCGCACTAATAAACCGCGCCCCCGGGCGGCTTCGGCAGCCCCGGGGTGAGGTTCCACCGCCACTTTTTTCAAAGTTTCAGGGAGCAGAGAGAGCATTAGGCCACCTCCAGCACCCACATCCAAAACACGGTCGCCTTCTTCGAGACGCCCGGTCAAAGCAGTAGCGTAGTTCTGATATTCGCGTCGCCGAGCCGCAAGCCGTTCCAGCGGATCCACCAAGCGACCGTCAGGATCAAGGATTGAGCGCCAACGCTCCGGAGCCAGAAAATATTCCCGGATGATGGCGGTCGTCAGGGGGGGCTCGATCTGCCAAGAACCGCAGGCTCTACAACGACTCAACCTGAAAGGCTGGCCAAAAGCTCCAACCTTATCCAGCCGCAGAACCTCTTGCAAATGATCGTCCATTCCGCACCAACGGCAGCGACCGATCATTTTTTCGCGGCCAGGGCCGCCCGCACGTCCAAGCACGTCCTTAGCTCTTTTATACACCAGGGGGGTTCAGTCCACTTTTGGTACATCTCTTTATAGTGCCCCCCATAGCAGCCCTGAAAAATAAACTGATTCTGGTAGTCGGGCTCCATGAGGTGTACGTCCCCCTTCCTGAATTTTAGTATAAGAAGTAAGAGCTATTTTGTCAAAGATTTCGTCGCCTCCGAGGCCGAGGGGACGGCGACAAGCTATTGCTACTTCGGATTTCCTAACCCTGTTTTTGAAGTTAGGTGCATAAGCCCAGTAATTCTCCTTTTAAAGTTATTCGATAAAATTAAAAGTCTCATTTCTAGTTTCAACTAACTTCTGGTATATTAAAATAATCTTTCAATATTGTCTTTGAAAAAATTAAGATCCGTAACAAAGCTATAGATCGAAGACTTTATTTTACCGGCGGAATCTATTATTTTAAGACTATTCCAGTTGACTTTAAAAGATTTTTGTCATCGCAAATCAAAACTCCTTCCAACTATTTATGCCGATATTTTCTTCGGCCTTTACCTGAAATGGACTTACACAAAAACAGGCTATCTAGCTTAACTCTAAAAAGATACTTTTGTAAAATCTTTTAATTGGAAGGTTTATAGATAAAAATGAACCTAAACTCAGACTGTAAAAATTTTTGTAGAATAGCTAATAGACATAAATGTCATCACCTAAAAAGATGGGGCATAGTTCTTTGACTTTTAAAGTCTATTTATCCAGCCAGCACAGGATGGCTTTCTATTCGTAGTCTTGTTTCTTATCCCCATCTTATAGGGTAATAATTTCTAGGATCAAGGGTAAAACTATATCTTAGCCCAACGCAACAATGGTGACTTCTAAAAATCTGTAAAAATATTCTATAGCTCTGTCAGAATATTTTCTGATAGAGTATTTCCGATAATGTATTTTATAAGAATTGAAATATTTAAAACTATACAAAGTAATTAAAACTATATCACCAATCTATTTTGGCTTCATTACAAGTTCAAGATAGAAGCCGATACAACTATCCATGGGAAATTGCAAACGTACGGAAAACGTTTACAAAATGAAGTCTTATTGCTTCGGCGGTAAAAGAAGCCGAAACTTAGCCAGGCATTTTCATAAAAAGGGTGCTTCATATCTGCGCCTTATCCTTATAGACATGTCCTTCACTACTCAATTTGTAAATATTCAACTGCAAAAATATATCCCATACACGGTTATACAGTAGTAATAGATAGTAAACTAACGTTGTAGTGCTATATCCTGCTGAATTCTAAACCTGTATTGTTCAACGTTAAAATCTTTAGTCTGGCTACGATATTGCGCTTTGGGTGTGATAAACTTATCCGTTCCTACACAGCGAACTACATCATCGATATAATCTACTGCCGCAAAAATCTTGACCACTACGACAGCCGATTGACGGGCTCGGCAAACTTGATTGATACTTATGATTTATTGATTAAAGTTTATTGCTCCGCACATACTTAACAGATTTTTCTTAATCGATGACCTGTCTATTAGTGTTCACTCAAAAGTCTCACAAAAGCTTATCAGTAATATTCTTGTTCATCACGAACACGTACCCAGTAAAGATTATTATTGAACACGACCGCGTTGTTAACTAAAACTAATATCTGCCGAAAATTCATGATCGTATTAACCTAGAAACTTTTACGTTATATCCGAAGAACCTACTGTATGTAAATTTTTTCAACAATATCGAACATATCGATGTTCTTAATTCTGGAAAGAGTCCCACTTCGCGATAACAAAATTTCTTTGAAAGGTAACCGGATTAGAGTTAGCTAGACCGATCTTAAAATAATAAATCCTCTGATAAAACAAAATCTTTGACTTATAGCTTAATTATCGAATGCACACCGTTTGCCGGTTAATCGAAACACTATGGCAGAAAACATAAAGCCGTTTCAATCATAAAAACATTTCTTTATCTATCTCTACCCCATTAGTATATATCACGTCTTTACCTCCTGGATGCGCTCTCAGGACCATTATATTAAGCATCTTATTCTCACAAATACGCTAATTTCAACCTTCATTTTTTTTATATAACCTTAAAATAAAAATTATTGCCAAGAAAGATTTTCACTTTACAAAGGCAGTTTATTACCATATAATTATTAATTCATCATGACTTTCAGCTCGACGCCGAGGCCGGCTTTAAGAGGTGTCTTCTATGGATAGCGCTCAACAGATCTTTTTTAAAGAACTGCTACTAAAAAGACGCAGCGAAATATTACAATACGCCGATGATACAGTAACGAATATGAATGATCAGGCCGATACTTACCCAGACCCGACCGACCGAGCCTCCATAGAGTCGGATCGTAACTTTATTTTACGTCTCCGGGAACGGGAACGCTCGCTTTTGGTAAAAATAGACGAAGCTCTGGAACGGATTGACATCGGCGAATTCGGTATCTGTGAAACCTGCGGCGCGGAAATAGGGGCCAAGCGCCTGGAAGCCCGACCCGTTACCACTCTTTGCATTGATTGTAAAACCCGGGCCGAAGCTGTTGAAAAAGCTCGAGGAGATTGAACCCGCCCCTGACAAATACTTAATAAATTAAGCGAGATTCATTATGAAAAGAACTTTTCAACCCCATAATCTCAGAAGAATGCGTACCCACGGATTCCTAGTGCGGATGCGGACTAGAGGCGGCCAGGCCGTTATCAACCGTCGCCGGGCTAAGGGCCGTAAGCGCCTAGGTCTCTAAGCAGAAAAATGGCCACGATCAGAAAGAAAAACACGGCCGGATCCACCGGAACCTTCACCTTACCCAAACCGGCCCGTCTGCTGAAACGGCGACAGTTTCTGGCTCTGACTGATCGAAAAACCCGGCCAGAACTAACCTGCAAAACCGGTTCTTTTCTAGTGCTAGGCCGGTCGAACTCTTTAAGATTCTGTCGCCTGGGAGTTACGGTAACCAAAAAGGTCGGTGGTGCCGTACAGCGTAACCGGCTTCGCCGCCGGGTGCGGGAATTTTTTCGATTAAACCGATCCCGGTGGCCGGCGGGACTAGATTTGCTTTTCATCGTCAGAATAGGGGCCAGCGAAAAACCTATCGCCCGCCTGCGTGCTGACTTAGCTCAAATAGACCGAAAACTAGTGGCCTTCACCTTTTCAGCAACTTCTACAGACGGAACTAACCTTTCTTCCCTACCTACCCCAATTACGTTAGTGCCACCCGGTCAGGAAAAAACTAATGCCGGGGGCAATAAGCTATTAGTCGCTCTAACTCTTCAAATTATCGGTTTTTATCAACGCTTTATTTCATCTTTTTTACCCCCCGCCTGCCGCTTTTGGCCTACTTGTTCTCAATATGCCGCCACAGCTATCGCCGGATATGGTTTTTGGCAAGGGACCTTACTAACCACTCGTCGGCTTTTAAAATGCCACCCACTTCACCCCGGCGGCTATGACCCCGTTCCCCCTCCGATCCGACGGTTCTAGGAGCTTTTTATAAATGAACAGTCGAAGTTATTGGCTTTTAGCCGTGGTTATAATCAGTCTTCTGATTTGGTCTTATATTGCCCCAGAAGGAATCGCCCTCCCCCATCTCTCTTCCCAAGTTCCGACCGTCGCTCTTCCAGCCGTCGTCGACCCACCTCCACACCTAACCCCAGCTCCGGCCTCAGTTTCACCGGGCCAAGTTACCGTCACCACACCTGAATATACCGCCGTTATTGCTGAAACTGGTGGTCTTCTGACTAGTTTTACCCTTAATAACTATTACATTAGTAAACTCAACCCGGCTCTGCCTGATCGGCCTATGGAACTAGTTACCCCACCGCTGCCAGAAGACCGGCCCCTACGACTGACCCTAGTCGCTTCTAGAGCTCCGGACCTGGAAAATGCTTTTTTTAAAGCTGACCAAAAAGAGCTTAACCTCAAAGCCAACCAAACTGGGACAATAACTCTAGTTTATAACGACCCAGCCGGTCTAACTGTCACCCGGCGCCTGACCTTTACCGCTGGTACTTATCTAGTACAGCAACAAGTGAGCCTGACCAACGGTAGCTCCGCCCCCTTTGAAGGTCGACTAGTTTTACGAATCAACACCGCCCCTTTTCGCCAGAATGGCGTCGCCGGCCGTTATGACGGCCTGGGCGCCCTGATCAACAACCACCTGCTAACAGATAAAGCCTCAAATGCACCTGCCGCCTTGGCTAAAAATCAGGGTCGCCCCATAAAATGGGCCGGCTATATGGACCAATACTTTCTCACTGCTCTCGTAGTCCCCGGTGTGGATAAAAACGAGATCTCTCTACCGGAATTTAAGGCTATTCTACAGGATCACGGCGGTCTGGCCGTGGCTGAGAGTAGAACTTTAAATCTACCTCCCGGCCAAACCTCGATTTTTGATTTTGATTTCTATTACGGGCCCAAAGCCGTTACCGCCCTACGGACCGCCGGGCATGACCTAACCCGAAGTATCGATCTAGGCTGGTTCTCTTTTTTAGCTACGCCCCTAGCCGCCTTGCTGAGATGGATTTACGTCGGTCTTGGCAACTATGGTCTAGCCATTATTATCGTCACTGTACTCATTAAGATAGTTTTGTGGCCCCTAACAACTAAGAGCTACCGCTCCATGAAAAACATGCAGAACCTTCAACCTAAAGTAGCCAAAATTCGCGAAAAATACGATAACGATAAAGAAGCCCTTAACCGCGAAATCATGCACCTTTACAAGACCTTTAAAATCAACCCTCTAGGTGGCTGTCTACCTATGATTCTGCAGATTCCTTTTTTTATTGCCTTTTACCGGGTGCTGGATTCCATGCTAGAACTTAGAGGCGCACCCTTCATGCTCTGGATCAAAGATTTAGCCGCGCCGGATCGTCTAGGCTCCTTCGATATCGTCATCCCTTTTTTCGACCAACCAACAGGCGTACCAGTTCTGACCCTTCTCATGGGTCTCAGTATGATTGTTCAGCAAAAGATATCTCCCAACACTATGGGCGACCCAACTCAGGCTAAAATTATGATGATGATGCCTGTAGTATTCACCTTTATTCTCATCAACATGCCGGCTGGGCTGGTGCTTTACTGGCTAATTAACAACATTCTTTCCATAGCTCAACAAACCCTCATCAACCGCCCTGGTCCCTAGCGATTTAATGGAACCCATCATCACCCCTAGAACAGATTAAATTTTAAATCATAACTACGAGGAACCGAAACTTGTTTCTAGAGATAGGTCGGCGACCGGTCCGCATCGTCGTCGACTCTGAGGTCACTACCGCTTCGGCGGCCGAAATCCCCACCTTGGCGACTGTAACCTAAGACTACAGCCAAGCGACTACCCGGCTCGCCAGAATAAAACCCCACAAGGGCACGGGGATATACCTCAGCCCGAGCCTGTTCACTGCTGAATTTTTCTTAATCCTCACTCCCACTAACTCGCTCCGCTAACGATGAGGAAGTAATTGAAACCCCAACTATTGAACTTACGCTTCAAGCCTGGACCGGGATCAAAGCCCTTTTAACCCACATAGGCTTCACGGTGAAGACAGATATCGTACGTCTGGATTCCCGTCTGATTCTTAACCTTAACAGCCCGGATAAAGTCATTTTAATTAGCGCTATTAGCGCCAGAGACGCGGCTCTGGAAACTCTGCAAGTTCTGTCAACTAAACTTTTAACCAAACATTTCCTCCCGCCCGTCCCGCTCTGCCCCATCTGGTTTTGGATGTGGTCGATTACCATTTTCGCCACCTCACCCATATTCTCTAGAAACCTTGAACACTCTATGACGGAAAGCTACCTAACCAGGTAGTCACAAGCTTTTACCGATCTGGACCCAGACGAAAAACACCTGATTCAGCTGACCCTACGTCCGTTCAAAGATCTATCTATCTAAAAAGGAAAGGAGAACGATAGAGCCGGCAGCGGGCTACTGCCTGTTCTAAATAATTCCGACGAAAAAAACTAAACAATCCGCAATCTAGTTTTTTGATCTATTAATTTTTAGGTCTGAAGGCAGCCATCCAGGCAGCAGCCTCATCTTCACTATTTTGGATCACCCTCGAGGATAGCTTCTGTTTGACTTCGGCCAAAAGTTCATTAAAATCACCACCCTGATAGCCAGAATCACGAGCAATTAAGTACCACTTAAGAGCTACAGCAAGATCTGGCTCGGTTCCCAGGCCGTTACGGAAAATGACAGCCACATTTTTCATAGCTTCAGGATTACCGAGTTCGGCGCTTTTAATAAACATCTCTAGAGCTTTAGCTTGGTTATGAGGCTGGTTTAAACGCCCCTGCAGATAGATAACCCCCAATTCGTTACCAGCCTCAGCCTGACCGTTTTCCAAAGCCTCTTTCAGGTAACTAATAGCCTTATCCTGGTCAATGTCAACTAAAAAGCCCTCCAAATAAATAAAGGCAAGTTTGTAAGCAGCATTAGGTATTTTTAAATCGGCTGCTTTCTGAAAGTTTAAAATCGCTTTGGCCGGTTCGGCGGCAGCACCCAGGCCAACTTCGTAACAAACACCCAAACTATAAAATGCTTCCGGAAGGTTCGTAGCGGCAGCTTTCTGATACCAGAACAGGGCTTCGGTATAATTAGGGGCTATGCCGATACCGTTTTCATAAAAGGCCCCTAAAGTCATAAAGGTTTGAGGTTCGGCTTCTTTTCCCAATTCGATAAGGTATTTCCGAGCGGTTTGCAAATCGGCTGAACTAGGGCCGGTTCCAGCTAAAGTCAGGGTAACTAGAGCGTAGACTGCCTCTTTCAAATCCATTAAGGCCGCCTGCCGCAGGTATTCTAGAGCTTTTCCCCGATCGGCAGTCACGCCTTTACCAATTTCATAAGACAGCCCCAATTGAAGAAAGCCTTCCGGCCGACCAGCTTCAGCGGCCTTCCGATACCAAACCACCGCCGTGCTAAAATTTCGAGGGGCCCCCCGGCCAGCAGTTTCATACAGACGACCGACCTGGTACATGGCCTCAACATCGCCAGCTTCAGCTTTTTTAAGAACAACTTCAAAAGTTTCGTTTGAGTCCAGAATTTGATTTCGATCGGACGTGACGGTTCCGATCGTACTCTCGTCAATAGCATAAAGAATGAGGTTATCGCTAAAAACAGATAAAGTTAAAAGGGTCGCTATGGCAACGGCGGGAACTCGTTTAATCATGAAACCACCTCGTTAACTTGGAATACTAGTCTATTCTCCGGCTAACCGGCGTAGGACGAAGCGACCAATAGCGACGGGATTGTTTCTTATTTTATTATCCAGATTTTCCAGGTAAATCTCAGCCCGGGCCATATTTTTATGACCGCCAGCAGAGCCGAATTTACCGAAAGCTTCTTGGGCAAGCTTACCTACATCCTGCCTAATTCCCTCGGCCCTAAAAATTATCACCAGTTTCCGGCCGCAGATACCGGCGGCTAGGCTTTGACTCACTCCGCTGACCTTCATCAAAAAGTCGGCGGTCAACACCAGAGTATCGGCATGATCAGTACGGCCAAGGAAAGTGTAAACCCTGTTCTTATAAAAGACTGCTCCATTCAGACCAGCTAAAAGCTTTTTAAAAGACGAGCGGGCAACGGGGGCTTTTTCAATATTCGCCAAAAGATCAAGATTAATATAAGAATAAAGCCATCGGAAAGCCCGCATGTCTAGAGACTGAACCTGACGCACAAAATTATGGGTATCGGTCTTAATCGCGTAAAACAGAGCGGTAGCCAGTCTAAAGTTAGGTTTAATTTGGGCGGCTTTTAAATAGCCAGCTAGAAGACTTGCGGTGGCCCCGATTTCAGGGCGAATATCAATATAGACCGGTCGCTTTTCAGGGTTATCGGACAAGACGGTCAAGGGATGATGATCGATAATAACCTGGAAGGCTAAAGCCTCGGTCAGAGGCGAATGCCCGGGCTGAGAATCGACCATGACATACCGGGTAAAAACGGCCGGACTGACAGCGCTGAAAGATTCGATTTTGAGGCTTAGAGCCTTAACTAATTGGAGATTATCGGGCCGTTTCATGTCGCTAATCGTGGCTACGGTCACCTGGCTAACCCGCCGCCACAGTAGACGTTTGACAGCGACTGCGCTGGCAATAGCATCAGGGTCAGCGCTAATAACGATAAGAACCCGATCATCTTTATGAAATATTTTTAAAAAAGCCTCTACATGGGCATGTTCGGAAACTTCTCGGTTTAAGGTAGAATTTAGAAGTCGGGAGGAGGACGCCGGACTATCCTGCGAGGGAGGGGCGAAGCAATTCACTTTTCTTCCTCAAGTAAAGGAGCGACTTTAGCAAGACTAGCCACTATTTTTTTAGCTTCCGAGCTCAATTTAGTCGGAAGCAGCACTTTTAAAGTCACATACAAATCCCCTGCCGCTTCTTTAGGGGTGGCTGGCAGCCCCTGCCCCTTAAGACGCATCCGAGTACCGTTCTGGGTGCCACCAGAAGGCAATTTCAAAGTGGCTCGGCCTGTCAGGGTGGGAACCTCTACCATGCCACCCAGAAGGGCCTGATAAAGGCTAACCGAAAGTTCAGTGCTAAGATCTTTACCCTGGCGAGTAAAGATCAGATCGGGTTTTACCAACACCTCAACCAACAGATCGCCCCGCCCTCCCCCCGTGGGATTGGAAGCGCCCTGCCCCCGGAGGCGAATGATCTGGCCATCTTTAAGGCCAGCTGGGATTTTAGTCTTGAGACTCTGAAGGTGTTTGAGACGTCCCTGACCGCCGCAGGAGGGACAAGAGCGCGGCTGGCCACCACTTCCAACGGCTAGACCTCGACCCCGACAGGCGAGGCAGGTTTCGAAAAATTCCACTTTAAGCGTAGTTTCCGTACCTAACGCCGCCTCTTTCAAACTGATAGCTAATTTGGTATTAACGTCTTCACCTTTGCGCGGTTCAGCGTGGCTGCTTCGGCAACCGGAACCATCGCCCGAGTGGCGACTACCGAAGAGTTCACTAAAAATTTCCTCAAAAGAAAACCCACCCTTGTTAAAGTCGGGTCGCTGATAACCAGTCCCGCCAAAGCCTCGTTCATAAAAGGCTTCCCGACCTAAATTATCGTATTCCTGTTTTTTGGTAGGATCAGACAGAATATCATAGGCTTCCGAGATTTTTTTAAACTTATTTTCTGCTACCGGATCACCGGGATTCATATCAGGGTGATACTGGCGGGCCAACTTGCGATAGGCAGCTTTAACCGTCGCCATATCAGCGTTTTTATCCACACCCAGAACTTTATAGGGATCAAGACTCATGATATATACCAGACGAAATTTAATGCAGGGTCCTGATGGGCCCCTGGCTGTAGTTTTTTAAACAGCAAGCCTGTTTTTTAATTAGTCGACCACCTCAGGCTGGGGGATAGTTTTTCTAATTCGGGGGCGGCGCGGTTTTTTTTCAGCCGCTTCGCCGACAAGGATTTTTGGAGCGGCAATTGAATGCACTTCCTCAGTAACTATAGTAACAGCTTTGAGAACTCTGGGGCGTCTAGGTTTCGGGGTGATCTTTTCCAAAGCCGTCGGCTCGACGGCGATTTCGCTTTTTTTAGCCCGCCCACGCGGTTTGGGGGCCAGCGACGGAGAAGCCGCTAGCGAAGAGGCCGTGTTAACAACCGAAGCTGGCTCCGACTGGGCCATAATTACCGGATGGAGTGTGACCTCCAAGGGATTAGGCGCCGCTTGAAGCGGCGAGCTAACGGTTTCAGAGGAAAGCTTTTCGGGAATAGTTCGCTCAAGAACAACTCGTTCAAAAACAACTTCTGCCGGAGCGGGTTGGTCCGGAGGAGCAACAATAGCTTCCCGACCCCGGTTGCTTCGACGCCGTTTCCGACGATAGCCGCTACCTTCCCGAGAGATTAAAGTTTCCTCAACAGTGGGCTCGGCTGTTTCTGTCCGTGACAGTTCAGACCGCACTAATTCAGACCGCGACGATTCTGATTGTACCTGTTCCGCCCATGATAATTCTGTGACGGGGGGTACGGACCAACTCAAGCATTGGCGTTCATCAATGGACGCAGCGAAATTAAACCTGGGTGAAAGCCCAAAAATTCCTCCCACTCGCTGGCTTTGGGCCGGATCGCGGGACATACGACTACCCCTACCTTCCCTACCACTTTCACGACTACCACTTTCCCAACAACCCTGACTTGATCTAACTAGTTTTCTCCGATCACCATGTTGATCTTTCAGGCGTACTTCCCCGGCCTGATCTTTCTGAAACAGCTCCGGATCGACCAAATAGACCGGAATCTTTTCCCCCAAAAGATTTTCAATAGCTTCTAAGTGAAAAACATAATCTTCACAGCCAAAGGAGACTGCCTTACCCTCGCACCCAGCCCGGGCTGTACGTCCGATACGATGAATGTAATTTTCGGCGTCCTGAGGCAGGTCGTAATTGTAAACATGACTAACGTCATCGACATGAATACCTCGACTAGCTACATCAGTCGCAACCAAAATCTGAAGGCGGTTTTCCTTAAAAGCCTCCATCAATTTCAGGCGCTTAGGCTGGGGTAAATCACCGGTGATACCTTCAGCCTGAAAACCGTTTAGGGTCAATTTCTTGGCTAACCATTCCACGCCGCTTTTAGTGTTGACGAAGATAATAACTCGTCGGTGGATTTCATGTTTCAAGAGACCCATAATAAGAGGCAGCTTTTCTTCGCGGGCTAGATGATAAAGTTCTTGTTCAATTTTTATCTTGGTTAATTTATCGGGCTCGGCGGTAATAAACTGGGGTGGGTTCATGAACTGGTAGGTTAGTTCCAGCACCCGATCATCTAAAGTAGCAGAAAAGAGCATGGTCTGCCGCTGAGTGTAAGAGGGTAGATGACCCAGCAAAAATTTGAGATCTTTAATAAACCCCATATCTAGTAGACGATCGGCCTCATCCACTACTGCTACTTCAATTGCCTTAGTCTTAAAAATACCCTGTTGTAGATAGTCAATGATACGACCGGGAGTACAGATGACTAGTTCAGGGCCCGTGGCTAGCAATTCGGCCTGCTCGCGGTAGTCCATCCCGCCAATAACTAGAAGCGGCCTCAAACTGGTGGCTCCGGCTAAAATTTTAGCATCTTCATAAATCTGCATCGCCAGTTCTCGTGTAGGGGTAATAATAATGGCCCGGGGTAACCCTAATCCCAGCGGTTTATTTTTCAACAGCCGGTTCAGCAGGGGAATTAGAAAAGCCGTGGTCTTACCGGTACCGGTTTGAGCCTGACCAGCAATATCCAGGCCGCTCATGGCTACGGGAATGGCCTGGGCCTGAATAGGGGTGCAGTATTCGAAACCAGCTCGATCCACCCCAGCCATAATTTCCGGTGGTAAATCAAAATCAGCAAAACAAGTAGCGGTCAAAAAATTAGGCCGTTCAGCTCGGGGGGCGGTTTCCAAAACCGTGGTCTCATTGAGCTCGGACTTTTTTAAAAGAACCTCGTCTGCGGGTAAGGACATGTAATCTCCTTGAATTTACAATTCGCTAAGAGCGCCTTTAAGCGCCGCTACGAACTTTTTTGGCAAAGACATTAGGCACCTTATTTTCTTTAAGCAACAACAAGGCTCGGGCCAACTGAGGATCAAACTTAAGTCTTTCGGCAAGGGGCATTTCAGACAAGGGGCGATCGGGCATTTCCAGATCTTCTTGTTCTCCGGTCTTTTCACCTTTGACTTCCTTTTGGTCTTCGGACTTTTCATTAGCCCCAGTCAGGTGGTGATCCAGGTCTTTTTCTCTTATAATTTCTGCGAATTTGGGCAGGCGACTGGGTACGGTTATATCCGGAATGATACCGTCGGCCTGGATTGAGCGCCCGGAAGGCGTATAAAAACGAGCGGTGGTCAAGCGTAAACCCGAACCATCGGGCAGCGGCAAAACTGTCTGGACGGAGCCTTTACCGAAACTTTTAGCCCCAACCACTAAGGCGCGTTGGTGATCCTGAAGCGCCCCGGCCACAATTTCGCTAGCGCTGGCCGAGCCTTCATTAACTAAAACCACAATAGGACAGTTCACCGGCAGAACCATTTCAGTATCAGCCGGGTAACTGATATTTTGATCTTTAAGGCGGCCCTTGGTTTCCACCACCAGTTCCGGTCCTAGGAAAAGACCGCTGAGTCTGATGGACTGTTCCAAAAGCCCCCCAGGGTCGTTACGGAGATCCAGAATCAGACCCTTTAGAAAGGGAAACTGCTTTAGTATTTTCAAAGCCTCGTCGTAAGTGTCGCCCTGAAAGCTAATGACACGCAGATAAGCATATCCAGGTTCCAGTATCTGTGAGCGGACGCTGCGAATAGGAATAAGGTCGCGCTTTACCGGAATAGTCAAAATGGATTTGGCATTTTCACGGGAAATAGTAAAGATCACCCTGGTACCTTTAGGGCCGCGAATGAATTTAACCGCTTCAGTTAAGCTCATGTCTTTAGTGGATTTACCGTCTATCTTAGTTATATGATCTCCGGATTGGAGACCCGCCCGAAAGGCCGGAGTATCTTCAATAGGGGAAACTACTGTTAAGAGCCCGTCACGCTGGGATATCTCAATGCCTACACCGAAGAAGGCTCCTTGGGTTTCCTGCTGAAACTCTTTCATTTCGTCTGGTGTCATAAATGACGAATGTGGGTCAAGAGATGAAAGCATCCCCCGGATGGCCCCATAAACTAGTTCGTCGCTTTTGGGTTTTTCGACGAATTTTTGATTGACCTCATGCATCACCAAAGTAAAAATTTTAAGTTTTTCATAAAGATCGGTTGGCCCGTCGGCCGCCGCCCGAGATAACCAACCTATTAAAGGGGTCAAAATTAGGACCAAGGTGGTCGCCAGCTTCAACCCAGCGAAGCTGGTTCTTGATTTGACATCAAAAAACATCTTTATGTCACCTTAAATTAATTAATCGTCACGACAATAGGTACAGAGGCCCCAGATTTCAAATTTGTAGCCTTCGCTTTTAAAGTTTTTTTCAGCAGCGATATTTTTTTCCATAATGTCTAGTTCCGGGACGTTAAATTCAAAAATACGACCGCACGCGCCGCAACGTAAATGGCTATGATGGTCGCGGCCAAAAACCCGCTCATAGTGCATATGGCCGTTTTCCAGATAAACGGCCGCCAGTATACCGGACTCAATTAAAATAGGAATGGTGCGATAAATAGAAGCCTTGGAAATACCAGCCTTAACTTTTAATTTCAGGTGTAGAAACAGTTCGTCTACATCAAAATGTTCGCGGTTTAAAAGCACAGCTTCGGCAATAGCCTTTCTTTCCCGCGTAATCCGGTGGCCCTTTCTTTTCAGAAAGATACGAAAAGCATCGAGTTCCGCCTGAATGTCCGGGTCCCGTTTCTGAAAAGCGAATGCTGTTGTCTTATTCGCCATAAAGGCTCCCCGCCGCGCCACTTAACCAACCTTGATTTAATCATTTATAATAACATACTAAAGAAGCCTAAAACAACCTAAAAAACCCCCGGCCGAAGTTTAATTTAATTATTCATTAATCTTTCTACACTTTTCCCCCACTAGGGACAAGGTAAAAAAAACGGCCCTTTTCGGGGTCACCTCCATGATGGAACGGGCCAAGGCGGCAAACCGCCTAATTCTTTTGTCGTAAGAGGTTCAAATCCGGCTGAACCAGCTTGTTCAATTGGATTACCATACTGGTGGAGACCTGCACTAGGATACTGTTTTTAATGAATTATGTTAGTTCTTAGGCGATATTAACATCCGAAAGGTGGCTTTCTATAACCTGGGGAGGGTTTCGACCTAGGTCTTCAAGTTAACCTTATTACTTTCCAGGTGATTTTAGTATGCGTTCAGGCTGACTCATAGGTGATCTTCCTTTTCAATGGCGGAAAAATATTCACGGCTTTCTGGTTGCTAGTCTGGGTGAGGAATCCCGTCCTACTCCAACCCTAATTGGTGTCGATAACGTTCTGGACCTGGATGAAATTGCTAGCGTCCATGCCTTTAATGGCCTTCTCCATGAGACTAACCTTTAACGCTTTGTCTAGATGCTGATAGTGATTTCTAGATTCTAATTCTTCCCCACATTTAGCCCATTTAAGGAAAAGTTCTAAACCGATATGTTGACTATCTTATTTTTCAACCACCTTCAAGATTCCCCACATTTCCCCGCCCAAAGAGAGCTTGAACCCAGAATTGTTAGTAGTAGCGATGGTCACGTTAATAAATTTAATATTTTTCAGTATTTTATTAATTACGACACCATAACCTATTTCGACGGCTATAAAATAGTACCGCTCTGGCCGCCTCCTTTAGTTTAGTAAAGATATAGACTGTTGTATTGCTTACGCTACTAACCTAGAAAATACTCTCACCGTTCTCATTAATTTTTTTGACTAAGTCGATAGCGTTCATAGTTACAATATCAACTCGCACAGCAGTCTTGCTGATACCACCGATGATATCTTTTCCAAAATCTCAGATCCGACAAAGTAAACTTCATCGCTGAAGCATCTAGCTAAGGCCGAACTAGCAAAGCACCTAAAATAATGTTTTTATAGCTATCACTACTCGGACCTAGTTGCCCTGGTTGATGCGGCCGACCAGATGGGCCAAACTTTTACCCACTTTCGCCTCTCATAGACTAGCTACATATTTGAAATTACTAACTAACGTGGCCTCGCTTCCCTTTCAACTTTTAGTTATAAATGTGGGCTAAAACCTGTGTTTCTTTAAAATCGCTGGAACCAATAAGATAAGCGAGCCGCCCTGGCAACAATCCCTGGACGCATCAAGGGCCAGGGCCGCAATCATCTAAGCCCAGATGTTATTTTTACCATAACCGCATTGATATTCTATACGTTAGAGATTACTCAATATATATTAAAATCGATTATATCAAAGTTAGTCAAAATACCTACAACGGTAAGAAGCTAGAATTCATCTGGAAGAAATAATGCTGGCTATCATAACCAAGACCAAATCTCGCTTTGAGTCTGATTTAGAGAAAATAAATTTTGACAGTCCAATTTTTTATTGCCACCATAACAGCCTAAACGTAACCATAAGTTTTTGATTGAACGATCAAGGGAGCCTCCATAATCGAAACAAAAAATCCCTTTAAAGCTACGTTTAATCAAGTCGATGATAGCAAGATCAAGCTAAGAAAGATTAGCTAGGATTCTTTTTTCTACTTTCCCATTTTATCAGTATAATTCTCACAAGAAAATAGCTAGAGGCAAGTTACGCTTTAATACTGAATCTATATACATGACCAAATAATAATAAAATATCTAATCTAGTCAATAGTAAAATATTATTTACAAAATCATATATATATATTATAAAATCCCCGATAAAAGTTTAGTATAGAAATAAAACAACTCCTTTTTTTGTTAATTTTTTCTGACTACCTAAAAAATTAATTAGTATTTTAGAAGATTAACTACCATAATGGAAAAAATGATTTTATTTCAGCAGGCTAAGCTTATAAATCATCGATTCTTAAAAACACAGTAACTATTTGTTTTTTAATTAATTATAGTATAATTTTAACCCCACAGCTTAAAGTTTAACTTAACCCCCGGTCGAAATGCTCTCTTCTTTGCGAGATGCATAAGAATATTATTACCACAATCAGGGCAGAGCATTTTATTCAAAGGAAATTTACTGGAGTAAATCATTTATTGAGATGCTTACTCGCAATTGGCAGGAAAATACCCTAACCCCTCTTAGAGTAAGAGCTTCAAAAGTGCTATTTCGAGCAAGGACATCAACCAAAAATATTCATTTACTGTGCAGGCTATTAATCATAAACTAACTTAAAGATTTAAGCGATATTCAAGTTGTTCAAGAGTTAAAAAAATGAAAAATTTTCAAAAGTTCTCTTTAATATCACCATTAAAGAAAAAATATTACCTTTTTAACGGCTTCTAGGCTACAACTAAACATGATACCCAACCTTTAGAAAATAGTGTCGCCTATAGGACTTTTTATATCGTAGCTACAAAAGTTAGAACTTTGTCAAGAATAATTCAAACTTTTCGGGCGTGTTTTAATCTAACAGAAAAAATTTTTTATAGTTTCTATAACCCGAAAACACTCTGCATAACCAAAGATAAAAAGTACAAAAAATATGAGCTCAGTTCGAAAGTTTCATTACCAATAACTAAAACTCACGATATAATTGTAGCTACCAAAACTTTGACCGAAACCTCTATAATGGCAACATGCTTAACGATACAGTTCAATAAATAACCGAAACTATAAACCACCCCCTAGATTTAAGGGGGTTGTGACTAAGATTATTAAAGTCAAAAAAGAACTAAAGGGATCCAAATATTAACACTAGGTAATTAAAATCAAAAAATTTAGCGACCCTAAAAAATATAGACACCATAACAACTAGCATAGAGTAATAGAATCAGTTATCGAATACCTTAATTCAGATTTTCGAATGTTACGAAATTCCCTGAAAAAAAACTAGGAGCTAAAATCAACGCTCTTATGGCTACCGCCGCTTTTAACTTAATAAAATGGATACAAAAGGCAACACTTTATTTGCCTCTGGTGATTTTAAGACTTTTAATCATATTTTACATCAATAGCACCCGCAATGCTTGAGTTAATATTTTTTAAGATGCTTTTTAAACTTGACTATGCATTATTATTGATAATACTGCTGATTCTTCTGCCTCTATAGAAAGTAAACTATATTTATATAGATGTAATATTTTCTCAGATGGTCAAAACCATGGCTAAAGTTAGCAATGAGTCTTCTGAAGAAGTAACGTTTAAATTTAACAATAGTTCATTATTAGTATTTAACAAAACAAAGATTAGTTCGTAACTTGGGATCAAGCGCTGACAAATTACGATGGGACTGTTAAGAATTTTTACTTCAACAAGCATGATATTTGGAATGCTCCGAGACTACTCTACTAAACGTGGAATACCATTAATGGATTTTATGCCAAAAAACCTAATCCCCTAAAACTGAATGTTTCCTAATGCTGTTTAAAATATGTGGCGGAAAGGACGTTATTTCAGCTACTAGTTGGACGAACAGCAGTAGTAATAGAACGAGCGATCCTACCACCCCCTACCCTAGCGTAGATAACTTAAATATATATTCGTCAGCAATAATCTAATTTTTTTGACTTTTCCAGTAATGCTAAAAATGTTATTTTATTAAAATAGATTCATTTGGTCCCCATTATACTAATAAAGTTTTAAGTATAATTTTAGATTTATTTAGCAAATAATTTTTTTAATTGTAACCCTCTTTTTGACGAATGTGTGATTAAACGCTATTTTCGTTATTCTAATAACGGTAACCCTGTTACTAATTAATTAGTCGTCGACATTATTTTTATACTGATAGCTTACCGCTACTCTAGACTTTTTTAAACTAAAGGACGGCTCAGTGACATATGTCTTTTAGCTTTAACTTTCTTCAGTTTTGTTCCTTTCTTCCAAATAACCCCACTCGTGACGGCAAGAATTTTTGATAGCTGTACAGTTAGAGAATTAGTTGAATTAACCTGTGGTCAGTTCCTCTATAAAATGAAAGTGATTATTTATGAGAACCTACCGATTAAATGTCTATCTGGGCTTATTCCTGACCGTCCTATTTATCCTACTAGCTTAATTAGACGGCTTAGCCACCCCTCCCAAAAAGAACCGAGGCGATCCCGACCTCCAGTGCAAATGCATGAGAAAGCGAAGGAGCCAATCTAGCTCCGGTTGTATCAAGAAAGTCAGAGAATTAAGATTAATTTAAATGGTATATCGCCGGATAACTTGTTTTTAAAGATATCCTGGTTTAATGGAAAATTAACCACATCGGCGGGAAATTGAAAGGTCCTGAGTTTATGGACTGAAACACCACGAGCAATAGTGGTGATAATTTAAATAATGCTACCAGCGGCGGATTTGCTTTTCAGAGTATGGCGATAATAATAGTGATAACTAAAATTGAAGATACAGTTATACTAACCCCACACGCTATTAGTTTGGAGTATAGAGAGTATCGTTAACGTTAGCAACCTGGTCTAGAAAAAGGCTGAAACAGCCAAGAATGGATTGATTTAAACGGGAAATGACACTGATCCAGCGATTACTTATCCTGAAGCTTAGGAAATCGACGACGTAGTAGCGAGAACTTCGCTTAAAAATAGCGTTATCGCATATTCAACAAATATAATAGATCCACGAGAGGTTAAAGTTAAGGTTGTTATTGACAAAGAAGCAAGGGATAAGATCAGTAGTTTTAATATCGGTTCACTATCTATATCCAACGAAGTTTACGATAGCACATATAAGACCTTAGATATGATAATGATTTTTCCATTTCTGGTTCTCGTTATCTTTAAAACATTCCTAAGTCATGCGAGACCGCAGCATCTTGCTCTAGAATGATTAAGAATGACACAACTACCTCTGGATTTACTAACGCCAATTCGGCTAGATTTAGAGCTGGTATTGGTAATGAAGTAAGAATAGAAGGTTAATTAGTCTAAATTATATGGAGGGAGAACGATATTTTAGCTACGGGTTAAACGACGAGTAGGTATTATTGGACGAGTAAGATTTTATTCTACGACGATCTCTTAGTCACAACTAAAGTCCGCCTCAACCTCGGTCACGTCATGTGGACTAAGGGTTGCCTACGACAACATGATAGCTTACCTCCACCCTCGGGTTCTTTCTTAACCTTCAACCGTCGAGAACGATTCAGCACCCCCTGTCTTTGACCTCTAACCTGAACTTCCAGAGGTAGAAAACTAAATTAATGCCGCTGGGATATCAAAAAACTGCTTTCGACTTAATTACTATAATTAAATGCTACCATATTATCCTTTAGAACTAAAGCCGCGCGTTCGAATCGTATCTCAATCACCAAACCTATTTGAAACTACCACTACGAACAGAACCATAAAAAGTAAACCGTTAAAAACCGACCAGCATTCCAGCGTTTTCAAGCTCTTATTTTTTTAACCGGCCAGAGCGTTGAAGCCTCTGGTCTCCAAGCGTCTATTTGGCAGCCGGAACTTTTACTAAAGGTTTAATAACCTGGCCACTCTTAATACACTTAGCGCAAACTTTGATCCGCTTCACTGAGCCATTAACTTCTTGATGGCGAACAGTCTGAAGATTGGGCTGCCAAAGTTTTTTAGTCTTGTTATTAGCGTGAGAGACGTTATTGCCGTTTTGCGCGTGCTTGCCACAGATATCACAAATGCGGGACATTTTCTTTCCTCTTGTGCTACTTGGGATTGCCTTAGTTACATCTCGAAGAGTAAACTTAAGGCTTATTTTATAACACACCTAGGCAGCTTTTGACAATATAATTCTACCCCATTAGATCGGCGACAATTAAGACGAACCCGCTCGGCCACCCTAATTTTAATCAGCTGTTGAAAGACCCTTTATCTAGAATCCTCAACAGATATTGACCATAGTCGTTTTTAGCTAGCGGCTCAGCTAAACACCGCATCTGATCAGCATCTATCCAACCCTGCCGATAGGCCGCTTCTTCAGGCACAGCCACTTTTAAACCCTGTCGTTTTTCAATAGTGCTGATAAACTGACTAGCCTCCAGTAGAGTGTCATGGGTACCGGTATCCAACCACGCAAAGCCCCGTCCCATAACCTCCACCGACAATTCCCCTTTTTCCAAGTATAGGCGGTTCAAATCGGTTATTTCTAATTCTCCTCGGACCGAAGGTTTCAAGGTCCGGGCCAGGGCCGGGGCTTTTTCATCATAAAAATATAGGCCGGTCACCGCATAATTAGAACGTGGACGAGCGGGTTTTTCTTCCAGACTCACTGCCAGGCCGCTCCGATTGAATTCAACCACACCGTAGCGCTGAGGGTTATCAACATGATAAGCAAAGACCGTGGCCCCATTCTTCGACCCAGTGACAACCCGAAGAAGTTTCAAAAGATTGTGTCCATAAAAAATGTTATCCCCCAAAACCAAAGTCGAGGGGCCACCAGCCAAAAAATCCTCGCCAATAATCAAAGCCTGGGCCAAACCCTCCGGCCGGGGCTGCACCGCATAATGAAGGGTTAGGCCCCATTGGCAGCCGTCCCCCAAAAGCCTCTGAAAATTGGGGGCGTCGGCTGGAGTAGAAATAATAAGAATTTCTCGCAGGCCAGCCAACATTAGAGTAGTCAAAGGGTAATAGATCATGGGCTTGTTATAAACGGGTAAAAGCTGCTTGGAAACGACCAAAGTAGCCGGGTGAAGCCTAGTACCGGCTCCCCCGGCCAGAATTAATCCTTTACGACCAATCATAGTGCACCTACGCCTGCCGTCAGCCCATATTGTTTATCAACCCAGTCTCGATAGGCCCCGCTATTAACACTTTTTAACCAAGCGCTTTCTCGAAGATACCAATCAATAGTAGTGACCAGGCCCTCAGTGAAATTACGGGTCGGTTGCCAGCCCATAGCATTTTTGAGCTTATCGGCGCAAATGGCATAACGGCGGTCATGACCGGGGCGATCCTGAACCCGGCGAATCATTTCTCGATAGGAATGGCCGTCCAAACGGGGCTTTAAGCGATCCAGAATATCACATATGGTCGTCACCACTTCCCAATTGGTTTTTTCCTGATCTCCGCCGATATTGTAGGTTTCCCCGGGCCGTCCTTTTTCTAGAACTAAGCGTAGAGCCGCACAGTGATCAGCTACATGTAGCCAGTCGCGCACCTGCAACCCATCACCGTAAATCGGCAGAGGAAGATCATTAATGGCATTCAAAATCATTAGGGGAATAAATTTTTCTGGAAACTGGAAAGGACCGTAGTTATTGGAACAGTTGGTGGTAACGGTCGGCAGGCCATAGGTATGAAAGTAGGCCCGGACTAAATGATTAGCGGCAGCCTTAGAGGCCGAATAGGGGCTGTTGGGAGCGTAAAGGCTTGTTTCAGTAAATGGAGGATCGGCCGGGTTCAACGAACCATACACCTCATCAGTAGAAATGTGAATAAAGCGAAAATCCCGCTCTTCATCACCCCGGAGAGAGACGTAAAAGATTCGGGCTATTTCTAATAGAGTGAAAGTTCCCACGACATTAGTCTGGATAAAAGTACCGGGAGCATGGATAGAGCGATCTACATGAGATTCCGCCGCAAAATTGAAAATAGCCCGGGGGCGGTATCGAGCCAGAAGATCAGCCACCAATTCACCGTCACCGATATCGCCCTGGATCAGGAGATAGCGGGCGGGGTCGGCAAGGGTAGCCAAATTAGCCGGATTACCAGCGTAAGTCAGTCGATCCAGATTGATCACCAATTCATCACTTCGGACGGCCCAATCTAGAATAAAATTACTACCAATAAAACCAGCGCCGCCAGTGACTAAAATACTCACATCACCCCTCCACTCCTAGTCACGACCAGGAATCTTATTTTTAATGTATATAGTAGCGTAAGAGAGACAAGAGGGCAAGCAAGGTGAAATAGACCACGGACTATTTGATTTTTAGCTGCGAACTCGATTTTTAAGAAACCTTATGCTTAGCTAAAACATGATTGTTCATGACCCAAAGCTTACGCACCTAAAAAAGTCAAACCGAAATATTTTTGGATATTATCACTATAAGACTAATCTCCCCCCACTTTTTTGTAACCTTAACTCTGCTTCACCCCTTGATTCATCTCCCCAACGAAAGTTAGGGTCACTTGCCAGAGGTTAAAGACCTAATTTATAATAAAAAATCATTACCACCTCGCTATTAGTTAATTACCTAAGTCAGCCACTTATAGCAAAGCCTCGAAAGTAATTATATTTTATACCTGATGAAGCCAAAAAATCAGCTTGGGATTATGATTTTTAGCCTTAGCCAGTTAATACGGGCCACCTGGTGGTTATAGGTAATTAATATCACATCTTTAACCCTGACCATGGCGACTATAATGACATTAGGCAGCCTCAACCGAGTGGCTCGCCGAAGGGTAATAGATCCCCGTTCAACTTCATCATCCAAAAAAATCACCTTCAACTCAACTAAAAAAGATTGATCTAATTTTCACCACCCTAAGTAAAACGACTCAGAGACAATAACTTCATCCGAGTTATAACACTAACATCGCGATCTACTGCAACTAGTTGATTATCCAACTTTTCTAATTGATCTCGGTCACCCGAAAAATTAATATTAACATTGATGCTACGCATATCTTTATCACTTATCTATTCCCCTTAACCCGAAAATTTTTCTAGATAGTCCTTCCAGTCTCGGCCAAAAGAGCGCTGTCTTTCAGACAGCCAAAAACCTTCAAAGAGCTTCGCTACAGATTTAAACTAAACCGGAGTAATAGTAAGGTTTATTCCCAACCGATCGACCAATAAACTCAACAACAGTTACAAATTTAGGCGCAGATATCATTCCTAAGTTATCTCAATATTTTTATTATGATCGCTATAAAGAAAGCATTCTTTCTCAACAGTTTACTAAAATCTAGTCGCTCAAGTCCTTTTGACAGCCAAGATCCTTTCGTTTAGTTGACTCTTAAAGATCTATTAATCTATTGATTTTTAATTGATTAATCATATTAATTATAGTATATTTTGACCATACCATCCGTGATTTATCTTAAAACCCGGTCAAAATGCTCTCCTCTTTATAAGGATATATAAGGCCATCATCACAATAATTAAGACAATGTGTTTTATTCAAAAGAGACCCCTAAAGCAATTTAATTCTCGAAATGCTTACTCTCAACTAGTTGAAAAATACTACGGATTTTCTTAAAGCAAGGCTTTAAGTATACTATTCCAACCAGAGACCTCCAGCTAAAAATATTCATTTAATGAGCAAAGTATTGATCATAAAACAACTCAAAGATTTGAACGGCAACTAAATTTTTAAAGTCATGGATAAGTAATCCCTACTTTCAATATTTTTATGGAGAGATATCCTTTCAATGAGCTACACCTTGTGCATCATCTAATTTAACTTATTTTCGTCAACGCCTTGGAGTTAAAGGGATGAAAAAAATTAAATCTTCTATTATATTACATGAAGATAAAGAATTTATCTTTAATATTACCGTTCAAGAAAAAAATATTACCTTTCCAACTAATTCTAAGTTACAAATAAAAGGAATGTCTCACCTTTGGAAGATAGTATCGTCTGCAAACCTTCCTTTTACGATAGCAACCCGCTTGACGGTACAATCAAGCAAATAGCTAGAACTTTGAACCATAAACTAAATTTAAAGAATTGTAACTTAGGTTGTCAAAGTCGCAAAATAATTGAAGAGATTCAAGTCTTACCGCTAGAGAATTCAAGTTAAAAAATAAGCGCCCCTAAAAAACAAGTAAGGTAACAAATGACGTAGTATATTAGAGCTAGTTATTAGATATCTTAATTTAGATTTTCAAATATTTCGAATTTCCCTAAAAGGAACCCTAGGAGATAAGATCAACACCTTTATGGCCGCCACCGCTTTTAACTTCATAAAATGGATGTGAAGGATGAGGTTTTATTTATATCTGGTAATTTTAAACCTTTTGACTACATTTTATGCTAATTCCGATCGCATACCTTTTTCAACATTATGAAAATAAAATTCCTGGCCCCGCAATCTAAAGCGGCCATGTTTTCTACGCTCAATCGTCCTAGACACTGGTAAATATTAAAGTATCATACCTTCATTAGGAGTAACTTAATTTTTGTAACTTTTCAATAAAAATATTTTTGTAGTAATATTGTATAATTATAGTATTAATCTGCTAAAATAGGGTTCTTTACTCCACACTGTCTTAGTTAAGCTCCCAAAATACTAATCAAGTTTTTTGATTAGTAAGGGAAAATTAATAAAGAATATTATATATTTTTATAAATAATTACACTAAGCTACAATAAAATAATTTAGGTGTGATTTTATATCTATTTGGTAAAAAAACTTATTACAAATTTTTTCCTGGCGAATGCATGATGTAAAACCCCAAATTAAAGGAGAGCGAAAAGATCGGGACAGATCCCACATCCGCCCTAGCCGCGTCCTGCCCAGATCGACCCAGCAAATTAGCGAGTTTGTTTATCAGGTAATTAAGGTTAAAAGATATCGATCCTCCGGTCAAACTAAAACCGTGCGGTGAACGTAATAATCGTGTGATCCGTCGTTATTGCGAAAATAATTGAAAGAGGCTTCCAGATTATATTTAGAAACTCCGGCTTTCCATCGCAAAAATTTGTGAATCTGGATAAAATTACCCAAGCAGCCGCCTTCAGCACGTATTTCGTTGTGTAAGACGTTACTAAAAAATCCAGCTGCCGTGATCGGCGATGGTCAAAACTAATTCTAACCGTCCAATTTCATCTTCGACGAACAATTTAAGCTTCTAAAATCACTTTCTATTTTTAAAGCCTGAACCAGAGAATACCCGGATTCGCAGTCATCATTTTCACTCCTGATAATGACTGCAAGATTATTCCAGACCATAGCGCGGCTTAGTCAAAGGTTGACTGCGGCCTTAAATATAATCTTTGCTTAATTTAAACTGAGCTTTCATTAACTTTTTACTAAGCTATACTTTAATTAATATTAAAGTATCTATTTATTTGCAATATATGACCATGTAAATAATATTTTATTATTGCTTTATATCAACAATTATACTATTTTTTTAGTTATATATAAATTAATTACTAAATTATAACTCGTCTCCAATTATTCTCCTGCGAGAATCGTACGTGGAGAACAAAAAAGCCAAAAAAAGAACTATCCTCAACCTTTCCTATATACCACTATGAATTAGCTTTTAGGACGTCAGATTTTGTAACCTGACGATTTAGCTTATTATGACCTCTCCTCAAATGATGTCGAAAGTAAGCACTCTCCTTTAGCCTAATATGATACAACCCCGATAAAAAGTACACTAAATGATAGGCCAATTATATACTCCTAACCGATAAGTGCAGGTGTCCAACGTCTATAAAAACTTAGCCTGGAAATACTTCTGCTACCACAACTTTTATCGGCCATGGGAAAATTCGTCATAATTTTGAACTGGGAATAACAATTATAGTCAATGATCGAGAAATACCGAATATTAAAATAATAAAGATTTACTAGACGGAATAAAAAAGCATAATAAGATTATCTAAATGGACAAAAATAACTTAGCCTATACGAGATAGAAATGTAACCATCCCATAATATTTACGCCGAAATACCATAGGCACGTGATCCATAGAAAACTTAAGATTGTTGTGGGTAAAATATTACATAATCTGTATAAAGAAAAGGGTTAAAAATAATAGAGGCTGAGTGCTTTTTTGATCATCTCCACCTGTTTGTAAAGATACCACCAAAATACAGTATATCGAATGTAGTGGGTTGTCTAAAAGATAAAAGCTCACTGATGATATTTAATAAGTATGCTAATCTGAAATACAAGTATGGCAATAGATACTTCTGATGTTGTGGATATTATTGAGAGACACTAAGTAAGAATATGAAACAGCTAGTTAAATAGATAAGGGGTTAATTGTAAGAAGACCTAGCGGCTGACCAACTAATGTTAGATAAATACGTTGACTCATTTACGGGTGAGACGGTAAACAAAGACAAAAAGAAATAGCTCTTTAGGGACAAGTCTGTTAATATGGTGCACTTAGTAACCTATTCAGCGCGCCCTTAGGCACTGTCGTATCACCTCCTTATAAGAATTAGTAGACCAGCCTATTGAGTGGATGGTCCTAATTCGCCTCTCCAATAAAAGGATCGAGGCCCTACCTAGCCAGTTTACCCTGCTTCACTACGTTACCCACGCCTTTTAAAAACTGAGCCCCGGCCCCCCACACCCCCCCCAACCTGGGGCCTTACACTACCCGCAGCCAGGCTGCGCAGCCCAGCGCACACTACACCCATACACACACGGGGGTGGTTCTCCGAGGAGGTCCCTTCAGCCGAGACTACCGAGAGTCTCGGGCCCAATTTAAGGCGATCCCCAGACGAACAATATTTTCTTCTTCAATCAGCTGCTTTAAAACGGATATTTTCTCCACTTCATCTAAAGAGGACTACCTTCTCTAAATTTTGGTACACTCCGTTTCCAGATAGTCGGGAAATTCTTTTTCTAAGCACCTCAGGGTCGTTTTCTTTACCCCGATCAGTTGAGAAACTTACTCTACACTTAGATTCACCTTGTCCCATACATTAATATTAGTCACAAGAGTACCCTCCACCGGTAAGGCAATCTAATCACCCTTTTTTTTATTCCGAATTCATACGAGAAAAATTAGCGACTCTGGAAAAAAAATAAATCACTTTTTATTCCCCCCGCTTTTTTAATTTCTTTAAAGTTTCGCCGATCGAAGCCAACAGTAACCGTTTTTTGCTTGCGAAGGGAGGTGATTTTATGCGAAACTGGCCACGAGTCTTCGAGGCGTTTAATATTTTCAGGTGGGGCAACAAAAATGCAGGCTAGCAGCTTAAGCGAACAGGAATTGTTCAACCAGATTATGAAAGCTAGAACTAGAATCTATCAAGTAACCGGGCCCACCCCTCTAGAAAAATATAAAATGGACGGCTGGCAACTACTTTTGAAGCGAGAAGACCTGTCGCCCATCCATTCTTATAAATGGAGAGGGGCCTTCAATTTTATGAAGGCCCGAGAAGAAGAGAGCCGAGTTGCCCAGGTAACAGCGGCCTCGGCTGGTAATCACGCTCAGGGCGTAGCTCTGGCTGCAGCTCACCTTAAAATAGCTGCCCATCTATTTATGCCCCGCTCCGCTCCGCGCCTCAAAGTTCAGGCAGTGGCTACTCTAGGGGGGGATTGGGTCACAATTCGCCAGGTAGGCGATAACTTCGATGAGGCCGCGGCCGCAGCCCTAGACTTTTGCCGCAAACAGGGAGGGCTTTACGTTCCACCCTTCGATGACCCGCTGATTATAGCCGGGCAAGGGACAGTAGGTGATGAACTCATGGTCGGCCCCCACCGACCCGACTTAATTTTTGTTCAAATCGGCGGTGGCGGCCTGGCTGCCGGAGTGACTACAGCCATCAAAGCTTACGATTCCTCAGTCAAAATAATAGGGGTGGAAGAAGAGAACCAAGCCTCTATGAAGGCAGCTTTCGTCGCAGGTGAACCCGTAACTCTGAATTATGTGGACGTCTTCTGCGATGGTACGGCGGTCAAACGGGCCGGAAATTTGACCTTCGAAATACTGCGCAATCGGCTCGACGATCTTATCACCGTCACCGTGGGTCAGGTTTCTTCAGCCATTGAAAAACTCTGGCAACTAACCCGGGCCCTACCCGAACCCTCCGGAGCTCTAGGCTTGGCCGCGGCCCAAAAAATAGCTAACCAGATTCAGGGGTTAAAAGTTGGCCTCATCATTACCGGAGCTAACCTAGACTTCCGACAATTAGCCCAGATATCCCGCCGCTCCGCCGCCGACCAACGCTCCAAGCTATTTTACCAGATTAAGCTAGAAGAAAAACCAGGTTCGATGCTAGCTTTACTTAAAACAGTAGCCAGCCTGGATTTGAATATTACCTACCTTCTAACCGGCCAAAATGACAGCCGGAACAACTACCCCATCATCGGCTTCGACGGCCCCGAAAACTTAGTAACCCAGCTGGAAGGAGCTCTGACGACCACCGGCTACAGTTTCTGCGACGTCTCCAACCGGGCCGATCTTAACTTTCGAGTAGCCCCCTTCCAGCCCGCTCTTTTCCGGCGCCCCTTCGCCGCTATTTTTCATTTTCCCGAACGCGCTGGAGCTCTCACCGAATTTATGGATCGTATCGCTCCTCTGGCTAATATATCCTACTTTAACTATGTCCACACCGGCGAACAAATTGGCCGAGCTCTAGCCGTTATCTCCTTTGAATCAGACCAAAATCGGGCTCGTTTCTTAACTGAACTCCAGAACTATGGTCCCCACTATACCGCCCTAGCCCCTGAAACTATTGAAGCTCTAGGTGTTGCAGGCTGGTAAGAATGGGGTCAAACAATTAAAACTATCCGCTCGGCGAGTAGTCTACTCACCTCTATAAAGGGCTGATACGACAGCACCTAAGGTGCACTGAATAGAGTACCAAATATACTATATCTACAAGCTTACCTCTAAAGGAACTATTCCTTTTTACATTTATTTACCGATTTACCTGTAAACAAATTAATATATTTATTCAATATCAGTTACTTAATCATCAGCTCTTCCCGTAATTGATTCCTTATGCACTCCAATATTCTTTTCATATTCTTACCTAGCGTATCCATATAATACCACAACATCAAAAGCGTCTGTTGGTATACTTAATATTTTAAATCAATATATCTACCAAATGTCATTAATAAGCTTTACCCTTCAGATAACCTATTACACTTAATATATTGTGCTCTAAACAATACCCTCACAAGCATATGGATATGATCAGGACATCACTCAACTTCTGTTATTTCTAGCCTTTCCTTTTACACAGTTCACGCAATATTTTACCTACATCGGATTTGAACTTCCCATAATTCACTTAACTACGGTACTCCAGCACAAATACTATGTATTACTTACATTCACATCTTGTATGTATTAAGCTATTCTTATCCATTTGGACAGCCTCCTTATGATTTCTTAATGCGATTAGTAAATCTGCATTACTTTAACAATCGGAGACGTCTTTGGCTTAAAACTAAAGCAAAAAATACCCACCACCAGCATAGCTGGTAGTTTTTAAGCTTAATTATTTAATAAAAGCGTACTTTTGCTTAACCTTAAATACAAACCTAAAGCTCTTAACCGTCTCTATCTGTAGCAATTATATCTTAAATTTAAAATTAATTTTTTGCCACTTTTTTCAATATCATATTTTTCATAACTATATTCCTACCCCTTAACATATTCCTATACTTTATTAAGGATGCCCTGGTTACCCACTAAATGAAAGAATTCATATCTCTCACTAATGAAGTTAATAATTCTATATTTTTCATCTATAAATAAAAATTACTGAATCATAATGTAGTTGTGTTTTATATATAGGTTCACCTTTTCAATCTGTATATAGATAACGGGATTTAATACCATCTCTATCCCCCTGTCCTTAGATTTCCATCCTTCTCTTCCATCGGCTATAAAACTCCACTTTAACATAATTAATCACATATTCCCTGCTTCCCAAGTAAAGAAAAGAACCGGAATCCACCAACAAAATTATAAGTCTTAATCATCATAAAAAGCATCGGCCTCCCGTCACCATCAGGTTTTTTTGAGCAGATTGCTCCATAACCTCAGCCGCGAGAATATCCATACAAAACTGGATCCTTTCTTCGGTTATTTTCGCTTAATCATTCACCTTTCTTAAAAAGTTAACCATCCAACAACTTTATTACTTCTAAAGTTAAAACCATCCCCTTATTTGATGGTCTTAATTCTTTAATTCTTGCTCTAGCTCGACAAATATACTCTTTATTAATTTCGCAGATGTTTTGTAGCCTACTTTAGTAGCTTTACTTTGTAAACATCCTGCTTAAATTGCAAATCATTCAACTTAATCTTTAAGCTGAATACCTTGATAAACTAAAAATTACAATAGTTCTTCTTCTTTTTCCAAGAGCGACTGATTAGAAAAGGAATATCATAATTTAATCAGAATTCCCCGTGGTCACTTTTTAAGGTCAATGCGCAATTTCCGCGCTGCATCCAAGTCGTTATAGGATCTGAGAGAAGTAAAACAACTATCATAAAAAGAGATACCAGAATCCTACCCATATAGAAATAGTTCAATGAAATCGAGTACTCATAGATAAAATTAAAGGTCCTTAATTAACTTAACCGACCAACTGGTAAAATTAAAAAAGTCGGTAACCACGCGATCTATTTCTTTAGAGTTGATCTAATTGCCTTTAACCAAAACAACAAAATAGTCGGTTTCGGCTTAAGTTTAAACTTTTAGTTTTAAATCCGTCAGGAATAGAGCCTAGAGATCCGGGGAGAACCATCGATAGATCTGGGCTACAACAGTGTAAATTAGAAATATTTTAACATTAATTATTTCACGCGGAACTATGCCCAAAGTCTTTAAATACCTGAGCAAATTAACCGTCCGAAAACCATCGTAGATTTCCCCCGAGATAACCACCGGCAAGCTATAGCATTTATTGGTTCCGTGCCAAACTCGTATAAAATCAGCCAGAAAATTAATATACTATCCACACTTCAGAACCCAGCATCGTCCTTTAGACCCTAGGACAAAATAACCTTTAACTTTTTCTTTTCCTTACCTTTATCTTCATTGCCATTAAAAAAGACTAACTAAAACTGGGGTCTATAAGATTAATAAATATTACGTCGGTTAGTTCAAAGGAACTGTCAATATTATCCACCAGTTTATAAGGAAGGGCAGGAATGTCATCCATCCCTTCTTGGCCGGTAGACGAAATAATTTTAGAGCCAAAAGCTCCGGAATAGAGATACACGGAGTAAGCACCTGGCCCGTCGTTGAAAACTAAAATTATGGATTACCAAATTTTTTATCTTTAATTTTAACCTAATAGACAACATAACATATATCGTCAGTTTTTTAACCAATCCCATTAAAAATTAGCGTGAGACCAGCAGTGACCTTATAAGTTATAGTTTTACCGGTAATGGCCGACGAAAACGTTTTTTAAACGATCTTCACATCGTTGAATGGATAATCTTCAGCTACTAAGGTTTCAACCTCAACCTTGGATTCAACCACAAAATTGAGCAGCACCAGCACGGTTAAGGACATAAAAAAACAACCCAAATAAGCGTGGCTAAAATCTAATAAATTTAGATGTGTCTTTATTCTTTTAGCCTGATTTACTATATTATCATTCCTTTATCCGTTTATCGGAGAACCCGCAACTATCCTTAATAAATACTCCCTAATTAGCTATAGACTAAAAATAGTATACCCCCTAATCAAAAAAGTACTTAATATAATTTGCGGAAAATAACTTAATTAAGTAACGATTGTTGTAAAATACCGTCACCCTGCCTTTATTTGGAGTGCTCATTTTTTATGTGCCCCAAGAACAAAAACCTAGCGTTTGACTTTAACCAGATAAAGTAGTATTATTAAATTAAAATTAGATCTAATTCTAATTTAGATTTAGGTTACTGTTGTTTTGTTCTTCCTACCTCTTTTCTACCCTATAGGGAAATTTTACGGTACCCTTGGCCTACTGTTTCCTTTAACACCTATAAAGGAACTTTATGACCTGGAGAAAACCTTGTTTTGCTACTTCAATTATCCCCCGGCTAAATGCCTTTAAAACTAGAATCCTAGGCCTCTCCCTTCCCAAAACCACTGAACCCCCACCCTTAAAACTAGAATTGTTCAGCGCCGATCAGCGGGCTGAACATGGCCGAATGCTAGCTGGTCTGCACAAATTAAAAACTGGCTGGTTTCCCCGCGGTCGCCTAATGGCCAGACTGACTGAGAACGAAACCTTATTGTTAAAAATACATGATCTCCTGACTAAGGATGTGGAAGCTAACCGGATAATAACCCCCGCTGGAGAGTGGCTACTAGATAATTTTTATGTAATTGAAACCCAAATCTGGACAGCCCGGCGGCACCTGCCTGAAAATTACAGTCGGGGATTACCTCATTTAGCCAATACTCTTTCAGTGAATCTGCCGCGAGTCTACGATATAGCTTTGGCGGCTATTACTCATGGCGATGGGCGAATGAACGCCGAAAATCTGAGTGACATTGTCACCGCCTATCAGTCTATTGCCAATCTTAATTTAGGTGAACTATGGGCTTTACCTATTATGCTGCGTCTGGCCCTAATTGAAAAATTAAGACTAATCTCCGTTCAAATGATCTCCAATAGGTTAGAACGTATCAAAGCCAGCTATTGGGCCGACCAGATGACTCTGATAGCCCGAGAAAATCCGGAAAAGCTTATTCTAATCATCGCTGATATGGCTCGTTCCCTCCCGGGGCTAACCAATCCCTTCGTGGCTGAACTTTCGCGCCGCCTTCGCGGGCTGGGACCGGCTCTGACCCTACCCCTCACCTGGGTTGAAGGGCGGCTCGCGGAAACATCTCGAACTATTGATCAATTAATCAACACTGAAAACAATCTGCAAGCAATTAATCAGGTTTCCATAAGCAACTGCATCGGCAGCCTTCGCAACCTAGACACCATGAACTGGCTCGACTTTGTCGAAAAGATCAGTCAGGTAGAAATGATTCTGGCCCAGGACCCTAGTCAGACTTATAAAAAAATGGACTTTGCCACCCGGGATCGCTATCGCCACGTGGTGGAAAAACTAGCCAAATATAGTTCTTTATCTGAAAAAGATATTGCCGAAAAAGCTATTGAATTAGCCAAAGAAGCCGCCACGCAAAATAGCGCTCCTAACCGAAGCGCCCATGTCGGTTTCTATCTCATTGATGATGGCCTTGAACAGTTGGAGATGAAGGCTAGGATTCGAAAAACTGGGTTTAAGGCGTTAGTCAGCTTTAATCGTCATTTCGCCCAGCGTCTGTACGGGAGCGCCATTATAATTTTAAGCGCCTTGTTTTCAGCCATATTGATGTTTAAATTCTATAGTGATACGCCTGCCATCGGAACATTTATTTTTATGGTACCCGTCATCATTATGGGTATCGGGCACATGGTGATTGCCCTTATTAACGGCCTAGTGACTCTACTCATAACCCCGGTCCATATCCCCAGAATGGATTTTTCAAAAGGACTTCCGAATAGCTGCCGAACCTTAGTAGTGATCCCGACAATACTAACCAATCCTTCAACGGTAGAAAAACTTTTAAAAGATCTGGAAGTTCGTTTCCTAGCTAACCAAGATCCACAGCTCCATTTTGCCCTGCTCAGCGATTTTAGCGATGCCGAGACTAAAGAACTACCAGAAGACGAGATTATCTTACGGTTAGCTGAAAGTAAAACTAAGGAACTAAATAAAAAATATCAAAATCAATTCGGCGACATTTTTTTTCTATTTCACCGCCCCCGAATCTGGAATAAGCGGGAGGAGATTTGGATGGGGCGGGAACGAAAAAGAGGTAAACTATCTGATTTAAATAATTTTTTACGTAAAAAATCTAAAAAACTGTTTTCTAGTGTCGTCGGCAACCCGGAAATTTTAGCAACTGTAAAATATATAATCACTCTAGATACCGACACCGGTCTGGCCCGCGACACGGCCCGGAAGTTTGTGGAGGCCATGGCCCATCCGCTAAACCAACCCATTTATAACCCTGATTTACGACGTATTGTGAAAGGATACGGTATTCTTCAGCCACGAGTAACAACCGGATTGTCTGGAACAGAGCGCTCACGATATGGCCAAATCTATACCGAAGAAACCTGCCTTGATCCATATACCAGAACAACATCTGATGTCTATCAGGATCTGTTCGGAGAAGGTTCATTTATTGGCAAAGGCATCTATAATCTAGACGCTTTTGAACGAACCTTAAACGAACGTTTCCCAGACAACAGAATTCTAAGCCACGATCTTTTGGAGGGCTGCTACGCTAGATCCGGACTTATTAGTGACGTTCAATTATATGAAGAAAGTCCTACCCGCTATCAGTCTGATATTTTAAGGAGACTCCGGTGGATTCGCGGGGATTGGCAAATAGCCGGTTGGATTTTCCCAAAAGTACCCGGCTGGGGCTCAAAGCGCAGCCCAAACACCTTATCCTGGCTGTCCCGATGGAAAATTTTAGATAATCTTCGACGCAGCTTGACAACTAGCGTCTTTACCTTATTATTAATAGCCGGGTGGAGCCTAACCTTTTCGCCCTGCTTCTGGACGGTAACCGTAATCAGCCTCATCATGATTCCATCCCTGGTTCCTTCATTTTTAAACGCCTTGAAAAAATCTGAAGACATGACCTTTGCCCAGCATTTAAGCCTTGTTTTTAAAACCTCCCCCCGCTATCTCATTCAAATTATTTTTTCCCTGGCCTGTCTACCCTATGAAGCCGCAGCCACTTTAAAAACGATTGGAACAGCCCTTTGGCGAATAAATATTTCACACCATCACGCCCTTCAATGGCAACCATCGGCCGAAGTGGATCGCCAGAGCCAAACAAATTTAAGTGGTTTTGGGCGGCGCATGGCCTTTGCGCCGCTGACAGCCTTGGCCATAGCGGCCCTACTGACCAACCGTGCTTCAGAAGTTTGGCTAGCGGCCGGGCCAATACTATGTCTCTGGCTAGCTTCACCACTCATCGCTTGGTGGATTAGTAAACCTCTAATTCGCCACAAAAAACCTTTATCCGATAAACAAACAATTTTTTTACGCCAGTTGGCTCACAAAACCTGGAGCTTTTTTACGACCTTTGTCGGTCCAGATGATCACTGGCTACCGCCCGATAATTATCAAGAACATCCTGTGGCCAAAGTAGCTCACCGCACCTCACCCACTAACATCGGCTTGAGCCTTCTTGCTAATTTAGCGGCCTATGATTTCGGAGCAATCACTCTCAACAGCCTTTGTAATCGCACCGCTAGTACTTTTCAAACCTTAAATACACTTAAGCGATATCGAGGCCATTTCTTTAACTGGTATGACACCATTTCACTGGAACCCTTGCCACCTCTCTATATTTCAACTGTTGACAGCGGTAATTTAGCCGGCCATCTCCTAGTTCTCCGGGCTGGGCTTCTGGAAATAGGCGGCCAGAAAATTCTAACAGCCCGGGTCTATGACGGATTGAATGACCTATTGGGGCTAATTCAGGAAGCCACTAAAATTGAAGCCGGAAAGAACGAATCTATACTCTTAGCTAGAATGAAGAATTTATTAACTTCGGTTACTCTTAATAAACCAACGTCTCTGATAGAAGTACGGCGGATATTAGAAACCTTAACGGCCTTGAGCCGGGACCTAATCATAGCTCTGGAATTAGGCGCGCCTAATTTAACGAACGAATCCCTAGCCTGGACGGCAACTTTTAGGCAACAAAACTTGGAAATACTGGAAGAATTAGATTCACTGACCCCATGGATTGGGGCTTATTCAAATTCGACTCTTCTGAATTGTTTCCCAGAACTTGATCAAATTATGACCTTGCAAGAACTAGCAACTTTACCGGATAAAATTGGTCCGGAAATCGAAAACCGCCGTCAAACAGCTATTGCCACGACTGAAATTTTTGATATTAAGACTCTAAAAGATCTAATCCTAACCGGGGGGCGGACTGCTGAAACAAAGCTGGCCTCATTGGAAAAACTAGCCGTTCAATGCGACCGCTTCAGCCGCATGGAATTTGATTTTCTCTATAATGAAAATAGACATCTTCTAACCATTGGTTACAATGTTGAAACCCATCGGCCAGATTCCGGATATTATGATTTATTAGCCTCTGAAGCCAGACTGACCAGTTTTATAGGTATAGCACAGGGGACTCTGTCGCAGGATAATTGGTTCGCCCTGGGCCGCATCCTCACAGGCTTTAGCAACAAAGCGGCTCTTTTATCCTGGAGCGGTTCAATGTTTGAATATCTTATGCCGCTTTTGGTAATGCCGACCTATGAAAACACTCTGCTAGATGAGACTAATCAGGTCATTGTGGCCAGACAGATAGAATACGGCCATTCCCGCTCCGTTCCCTGGGGAATATCCGAATGCGGCTATAACGCTTTTGATGCCAGTTTAGCTTATCAATACGGACCCTTCGGCGTACCTGGTCTGGGTTTGAAGCGCGGATTAGCCACCGACCTTGTTATCGCCCCTTACGCTTCGTTTCTAGCCTTAATGGTGGCCCCACAGGAAGCCACCGTCAATCTTTTACGAATGGAAACGGAAGGGTTTATGGGACGTTATGGTTTTTACGAGGCGGTGGACTATACACCGGCGAGGGTACCACAGGGGCACTCCTTTGATATTGTTCGTTCATTCATGGTTCATCATCAGGGTATGAGCCTTCTGGCTCTAGCTTACCATCTGTTAAATCATCCTATGCAGAGGCGGTTCACAAATGATCCGGCGCTGCAATCAACGCTTCTGTTACTTCAGGAAAAAATTCCAGTAGCTGCGGCTGTTTATACCCACATTTCTACCAACCCTGAATTTAAAGTCAAAACTCTAGAAACGCCACTGCGAATTATTCGCAACCCTAACCTATCGCCACCGGAAGTGCAACTCCTCGCCGGCAGCAACTACCAGGTAATGATCACCAGCGCCGGCGGAGGTTACAGTCGCTGGCGAAATCTAGCTGTAACCCGCTGGCGGGAAGATTCCACCCGCGACCACTGGGGTCAATTCTGCTACCTTCGCGATGAGGCCAGCGGTGAATTCTGGTCCACGGCTTATCAACCGACTCTAAAGCCCTCAAAAAAATATGAAGCTATCTTTTCGGAAGGACGGGTTGAATTTAACACTCAAAATCATAACTATGAGACTCGTCTAGAAATAGTCGTTTCTCCTGAAGACGATCTGGAACTACGCCGCCTGCATATTACCAACCGGGCCAGAACCAGCCGTACATTAGAAGTAACCAGCTATGGCGAAATTGTTCTAGCGCCACCTTTAGAAGATGCCAGCCATCCGGCCTTTTCCAACCTTTTTATAGAAACCGAAGCTCTTTTGGGAGGGCGGGCCATTCTAGCCACTCGCCGGCCGCGTTCCGACCAAGAAACTACCCCTTGGATGTTACATATGATGACCGTACACGGAACCGGAACAGTTGAATTTTCTTACGAAACAGACCGGCTTAAATTCATAGGGCGCACTGGCAATCTCTCTAACCCGGCGGTTATGAAAGAAAAATCAGGACCCCTAGAAGGCGGAATTGGCTCAGTTTTGGATCCTGTTATGGCCATCCGCTCTCGCATAACTCTAGGAATAGAACAATCAATTATTGTGGACCTGGTCACTGGGGTTGCCGAAACTCGTGAAGCCGCCGTAACTTTGTCGGAAAAATATTGCGACCGGCATATTGCCGATCGGGTCTTCAAACTGGCTTGGACCCACGGCCAAGTACTCTTACGACACTTAAGCGCCTCTGAAGCTGATGCTCATCTTTTTAACCGTTTAGCCGGCTCTGTTCTCTACGCCCATGAAACTCTCAGAGCCCCGGAAAATATTCTGATTAAAAATCACCGGGGCCAGTCTGGCCTTTGGGGTTACGCCATTTCCGGCGATTTACCCATAGTCCTCTTGATAATCGGCGACCAGATCAATATTAATTTAGCACACCAGATGCTACGGGCCCATGAGTATTGGCGGCGGAAAGGGCTAATTGTTGATCTAGTAATTATCAATGAAGATCAATCCGGCTATCGACAAATTCTTCACGACCAAATCATGAATCTCATTGCCGCCGGCAGCAACGCCAACCTAATTGATCGGCCAGGGGGTGTATTTTTACGGGCCGGGGACAGAATTGCTGAAGAAGACCGTATTCTTATTCAGGCCGTGGCCCGGGTAATTATTAATGATGACCGAGGAGATTTAGCTGATCAGAGCGAAGGCCTTTGCTTAAAAAGAACTCTACCACCGCCGCTGGTAACTATTCGGCCCCCGTTCTCAGAACCGCCACTTGAAGTTCCCCAACCGCGTCTAGATTTAAGTTTTTTTAATAGTCTAGGGGGCTTTACCCCCGATGGTCGAGAATATGTCATCACCACCGCCCCCGGCCAAATTACCCCGGCTCCCTGGGTTAATATACTAGCCAACCCGACTTTTGGCAGCATCGTTTCCGAAAGCGGCTCATCTTCCACTTTCAGTGAAAATGCCCACGAATTCCGCCTCACCCCCTGGGATAACGATCCAGTAAGCGATTCCAGCGGTGAAGCCTTTTATCTTCGTGATGAGGAAAGCGGCCAGTTCTGGTCGCCGTTACCTTGGCCTTGCCGAGGGACTAACGCCTACGTAACCAGACATGGCTTTGGCTACAGCATCTTCGAACACACTGAAGCCGGCCTGTATTCGGAGACGCAAATTTATGTGGCTCTGGATGCGGCGGTTAAAATCATCTGCCTAAAAGTTAGGAATGTTTCCGGTCGAACTCGCCGTTTTTCTGCCACCGGTTACATTGAGTGGGTTTTAGGTGATTTTAGATTCAAGTCAGGGCCGCAGGTGGTTACAGAAATAGATCTAGAAACTGGGGCTATCCTGGTTAGCAACTCCTATAATTCAGATTTTCCGGGGCGCACTGGCTTTTTTGACGTTGAAGGTTCCGAGCGTTCCGTAACATGCGACCGGCTAGAATTTCTCGGCCCTAACGGCTGTCTTACCGCCCCGGCCGCAATGTTAAGAACCAAACTTTCCGGCCGGGCTGGAGCAGCTCTAGACCAATGCGCCGCAGCCCAAACCATCTTTAAACTAACCGATGGGGAAGAGCGGGAAGTTGTCTTCAAACTTGGGATGGGGAGCGATCGAAACGAAGCTCTGGATTTAATTCACCGTTTTCGAAAATCCAATTCCACCAAAGAAGCCTTAGATAAAGTCTGGCAACACTGGAACCACACCCTGGGGGCGGTTAATGTAGAAACTCCAGATCCCTCCTTTAATCTTATGGCCAACGGCTGGCTACTATACCAAACTCTAGCTTGCCGCCTGTGGGCGCGCGGGGCTACCTATCAATCCGGCGGAGCTTTTGGTTTTCGAGATCAATTACAGGATGTTGCAGCCCTCATTCACACCCGACCCTCTCTAGCGCGAGAACATTTACTATTATGTGCCGCCCACCAATTCACAGAAGGAGATGTTCAACACTGGTGGCATCCACCATTAAACCGAGGAGTCCGCACTAAGTGTTCAGACGATTATCTCTGGTTGCCCCTAATTCTATGCCGCTATGTGGAAGCAACTTCAGATACTGAAATATTGAATGAACCCGTACATTTTCTGGTAGGGCGTCGGCTTAAAGCCGATGAAAATTCCTACTATGATTTGCCCGATGAAGGAGAAGAAGCCAATCTTTATGAACATTGCCTCAGAGCTATTCGCTATGGTCTTAAGTTTGGCGTGCACGGCTTACCACTTATAGGTTCCGGCGATTGGAACGACGGTTTTGATCAAGTGGGAAAAGATGGTTTCGGCGAAAGCGTCTGGCTGGGGTTTATCCTGTATGAGGTACTAACTAAATTCACCAGTCTAGCCCATCTGCGCCAAGATCAAATTTTTTATGATGAATGCCGATCAGAAGCGGCAAAATTACGCTTAAATCTAGCGACCCACGGCTGGGACGGTAGCTGGTATCGCCGGGCCTATTTTGATGATGGCTCCGCTTTAGGCTCCGCTGTTAATTCAGAGTGCCGTATCGACTCCATCGCCCAAAGCTGGTCAGTTCTTTCCGGAGCTGGCGAAAGTGAGCACACGACTCAGGCTATGGAAGCACTTAGTCAATATCTGGTCGACCGTGATCAGGCTCTAGTCAAACTGCTTACCCCACCTTTTAATGTTTCCGAACCAACCCCCGGGTATATTAAAGGCTACCTTCCCGGAGTGAGAGAAAATGGCGGCCAGTATACCCACGCGGCTATTTGGGCCGGTATGGCCTTTGCGAGTTTAGGTTCTAGCCACCGGGCCTGGGAAATATTTAACCTGATTAACCCGATCAACCATACCACCACTATCGAAAGCCTTCAGGTTTATAAAGTCGAGCCCTACGTCATGGCCGCCGATGTCTATGCGACCTCGCCTCATGCCGGGCGTGGCGGCTGGACTTGGTACACGGGCTCGGCAGCCTGGATGTATCGATTTATGATGGAATCTTTATTAGGAATAACCCTGAAAAATGGCTACCTAAGCCTTAAGCCGCTATTCCCAGCCCATTGGAAGGAATTTAAAGTTCATTATCGTTTTCGGGAAACTGTCTACCACATAACTGTTCGGCCGGCAGATTTAGCGGCCAACATAAGTAAATTAACGCTGGATGGCCGGGAACTAGAAAATCTACTCATACCTCTGATCGATGATCATTTGGAACATTGGGTAACTGTTGAAGCACCTTACTCCGAGTAGGAGAAAGATTTATCACATTCGATCTTGCCAAAGCCCGAGCCCTTAGATATAATAAAGTAAAAAAAATAAGGAACTATAAGAATTATCCCTATTATAACTTTGACCCTAATTGAAGAAGTAAACATCCGCTTCGTCTCTCTGGCCAAAAAAAATCTTCATCTAAAAATGAACTTATAACCTAAGCTTTACAGGAATATTTAGAAAAGATAGTGCCGACAGCGTACTCTTCAAGGACTGTATACTCGTTCCATTTTGTACTTTCTTTTTCAAAATGTACACCTTCCCTCGGATAATCATGTTCGCTAGCTGTTGGATAGAATTACAACCGACCATTTTTATTCAATGCTTTTTAATATTCTTTCTGACTTATATCTAACAGAGGTTATTAACCCCTTTAAATAATTTAACGCTAGATTTTTAATTGTTTTAGATGAATCTGGTATTTTAACTCCTATAAAATACATTATATAAATTACTCTACTAGAAATTATTTCGACGAAAGAATAAAATACCTTCACAGATTTTTAGGAGCTATTATTTTCACACTGGGCTAAAATACAATTTTACCCCTAACCTCAGAAATTATGCCTCCACAAGACGAAGAGAAGAAACAAGACTGTGAATAGAAAGTCGTCTCGTGCTGACTGGGTAAGCAGGTTTCAAAAATTAAAGAACTACGCCCCATCTTTCTGGGTAATGATTCTTATACCCACCAGCCGTTCTACGAAAAAAATGTGTAGCCTGAGTTCAGTTTTTTCTTTACCTGTATTTTTTCTACCTACAAGATTTTATAAAAGTGTCTTTCTGGACTTAAACTGGGCGGCTTGTCTTTATGCAAACTCTTTCCAGGTAAAGATCAAAGAGAATATCGGTATAAATAGTCAATATAAACAACTAAAAGAAGTTCCAGCTCGCAATGACAAAATTTTTTAACTATTAATTACATCCGTCTTAAAATAACAGATCCCACCGGTAAAAAAGTCTTCGACCTACATCTTCAATGCTACCCCTAATTCTTCCAAAGATAATATTGAGAGTTTACTCAGATGCGCCAGAAGTTGATGAAAAATAAAAAATAAGACCTTCAACATCTTAAAAAATAACGGTTACACTCTAAAACATAATTTCAAATACGAGAAAGAAACTCTCGTTGTGTTTTTAATAATATTTATTTGCTGCCTTCACTATGCAAAGTATTTGCTGGCTAACTAAAATACTATGATAGAAAGCATAAAAATAGCTTTAATACCAAAAAATATCTCTTCATTTATCTCTGAATCTATTAGCATATACCATATTTTCACCTCCGGAGATATGCTCATTAGTGCTATCATATTTAGGTATTCCACCACTACAAATACACTAATTTAACCTTTATTCTTATCATGTAACCCTAAAATGAAAATTACTGCCAAACTCAGAGATACAAAAAAATAAGCACTCTTAGCTCTTAAAGCCAGCTATTGTTATTGCACTTAAGTATTCAAATAAAATTATCTTAGATTTAAAAGAAGAAACCCCATTAGGGTTATTTTAGGATTAAGGCCGATTTTAACCATACCCAAATAGTAATTTAAAAAAGAAACTACCCTTATTAAAAAAATATCTTGTAATTTAATCTATTTTTTATTTATATTAAGTTTTTTAATGACTAGTTCATCTGGCTGACCTAAATAGGCTACTGATATTTAGTCGGGCCTTAAAAATATATTAAACCCTTATTTTTTAATTAATTACTCGTATTAATTATAGTATAATTTTGACTATACAGTTCGAATTTTATCTTAAATCCCGGTTTAAATACTCTCTTCTTCGAGGGACATATGAGGACACCATCACAATAATTAGGGCAAGATGCTTTGTTCAAGAAGACTTTACTGAATAAATTAATCCTCGGGATACTTACTTACAATTAGCTAAAAAAATACCCTAGGATCTCTTAAGGTAAAAGTTTCAAAATACCATTTCAACCAAGGGCGCCCAGCTAAAAATATTTGTTTACTGTTCGAATTGTTAATCATAAAACAACTTAAAAATTAAGCGCTGATCAAGAAACTAGATTTAGAAATTTGTGACTAAGGTTATTAAGGTCGCAAAATAGTTAAATGGATCCAACTGTTAATCCCAGAGAATTAAGGTTAAAAAATCAGCGACCTTAAAAAATAAAAAAATAGAAACTACACTAACCGACGTAGTGTAACAGAACCAGTTATCGGATGTCTTAAATCAGATTTTCAATTGTTTTGATTTTTCCTAAAAGGAACCCTAAGAGGCAAGATTAACATTCTCATGACTACCGTCGCTTTTAACTTCATAAAATAAATATAAGAGGTAAGATGTTTTATTTCTGATAACTTTAAGATTTTTAACCGCGTTTTACGCTAATAAAATCCGTAACGTTTGAGTTGATGCCTATTTTAAAATATTTTTAAGGCTACTTATAATAATATACTAAAGAATATATAGCCTCTTTTAAGATCAAGGATTAAATTTTTATGATGGGCAAACTAGCTCAGGACAAACGATGGATCGAAAAACTACGAGCCGAAATCAGGCGTCATAACGATTCCTATTATGTGCAAGATACCCCGACTATATCCGACGACCAATGGGATGCCCTTTTCCGCGAGCTAAAAGATCTTGAAGAAATCTACCCAGACCTAGTCACGCCGGATTCCCCTACTCAGACCGTGGGGAGCACCATGCCCCCGAGCAACTTAGCTAAGGTACGGCACGGGACTAGAATGATGAGCCTAGATAAGGCTCTATCCCCTGAAGAAATAATAAGTTTTGTGAATAAAATAGGACGCTTTCTCGGCGATTCTGATCCGGGCGCACTCCGTTTTTATACCATGCCCAAATTCGACGGCCTGGCTATTGAACTAATTTACGAACAAGGCCGGCTGGCCCTGGCCGCTACCCGCGGCGACGGGGTAATCGGTGAAAACGTTACAGCTAACGCCCTGACTATTACCGACATCCCAGTAACTTTGACTGGGTACAGAAATCTTTTCTCCGCTCTACCCAACCGCCTGATTGTGCGAGGTGAAGTTTACATGAAAAAAACGGAGTTCACCCGCCTGAACCAGGGGCGAGCTAAAGAGGGCCTACCCCTCTTCGCCAACCCCCGCAACGCAGCCGCCGGGGCCTTGCGGCAGTTAAAAGCCGAGGTGACAAGAGCGCGGCAACTTAATTTTTTCGCCTACGGTCTGGCTGAGCCGGTCGCTCTGGGCCTGGCCACTTACAGCGAAGTTATGGATCTCCTTGATTCCTGGGGCCACCAAGTGGAAAAATCAGCCTCTAGCGGGGGTGGCCGGAATCTGGCAGAAGTACTGCATATTTTTACTGAATTAGCTAAGAACCGTAATCATCTCCCCTATGATATCGACGGTTTAGTCGTTACTTTGGAAGACCTAGCTCAATGGAATCGCCTGGGGGCTACCGCCCGAGCACCGCGCTATGCAGTAGCGGCCAAGTTCAAACCCCGATTAAGCGAAACTAGAGTTTTAAAAATTGAAATCCAGGTGGGCCGCACCGGAGTACTGACTCCGGTGGCTAACCTGGAACCAACCCTAGTGAGCGGAGTGATGGTTAGCAATGCCACTCTACACAACGAAGACGAACTTCAGCGCAAGGATGTCCGCCCCGGCGATACCGTTTTAGTCAGAAGGGCTGGGGAAGTCATCCCCGAAGTGATGGAAGTGGTGCTAAGCAAAAGGCCTGAAGGCCTCCCGCCCTTCATTTTTCCTAACTCCTGCCCGATCTGTGGCGCTATAACCGTTCGTCGTGCTAACGAAGTGACCCGGCGCTGCCCTAACCCCTGGTGCCCAGCCCAGATTCGAGAGCGCTTTTACATTTCGCCAGTAAAAACGCCCTAGACATCGCGGGTCTAGGAGATAAATTAGTAGATCTTCTACTCTTTAAAAATCTAGTCCATATCCCCACTGATCTCTACCGCCTAACCTCTATGGATCTGGAGCGCCTACCTCGTTTAGGCAAAAAATCAGCTCTTAATCTGGCGACCGCTTTAGAAAAATCTAAAACCGCCCCCTTATGGCGTTTTATTCATGCTCTGGGCATTCGCCATGTGGGTGAGCACACCAGCCAGATCTTGGCTGACCATTTCCCCTCCCTAACGGCCCTCAGCCAGGCCCCAAGAGAGAAACTGACTACCTTAAACGAAATCGGCCCGGAAGTGGCGGGTGCTCTAATAGATTATTTTCATGACCCCTTGAATAAAAACTTTTTAGCCGATCTCACCGGAGACGAACTGAAGATCAAACCGACTCCGCCGAAAACAACACCAAGTTCGCTTTTGACCGACCGGAAATTTGTTTTAACCGGCGCTCTCACCCATTTCACCCGAACCGAAGTTAAAGCTCGTTTAGCCGCCTTGGGCGCTCATGTTTTGAATACGGTCAGCCAGGAAACTGATTATGTGGTGGCTGGGGAGGGGGCCGGAGGAAAATTAACCCGGGCGCTGTCATTATCAATTCCAATTTTAAGCGAGACTGATTTTTTACAACTTATCCAAAGGGTGCAGAAATAATAATTTAAACTTATCCGACTCCTCCCATCTGGCCGAAATATTGGCTTTCCGGCGGAATAACAGTATTTTTCATTTTAGGGTTACATGATAAGATTAAAAGCTGAATTAATTTGTTTATAATAATAGGACGCTTAATATGATAGTCCTGAAGAACACATTCTAGGGGGTGAAGATATGATACATACTGCTAGACCCGAGAGGAATGAAGAAAAGTGCAGCGAGAGTTTCTTTCTTATGTTTGAAATTATATTTCAGAGTATAACCGTTATTTTTTGAACCATTAAAAATCTTATTTTCTATTGTTCACTAACTTTCAGTGCATCTAAGCAAGCTCTTAATATTATCTTTGTTAGAAAGATACTCTTGTACAATTTTGTAGGTGGAAAGAATACAAGTAAAGATGAAGTTGAACTCAGGCGACAATTTTTTTCATAACTCGGCTAGTAGGTATAAAAGTCGTCACTCTAAAAAGATAGAGCGCAATTTTTTGACTTTTGAAGTCTGCTTATTCAGCTAGCGTAAAGTGGCTTTTTATTTGTAGTCTTGTTTCTTATCCCCGTCCAGCGAGGTTATAATTTCTGGGGCCAGGGGGAGAATTATATTTTAGCCTGGCGTGACAATAACGGTCCCCAAGAATATATAAAAATACTTTAAACTAATATATTTTATAAGAATTAAATTACTGAGGTTAATCCAGAGCAGTTAAAAATCTGTCGTTTAATTATTTAAAGGGCTTCAGGATATCTATCAGACGCAAGTTAAAAATAATATTAAAAATTACCGAGTTAAAATGAGTGGTTGGAAATTAATCCAGCATCTGGCGGATATAGTTATTCAAACATATGTTAGATATAAAAAAATAATTATTTTAACCGAAATACTTGCTTAACGGGCGCTTCTTCGGCCTTCTCACGAAATGAAAATCTATGATAGAATAACTTGACTTTATAAAACTAATACTTAATAATGATAATATAGTAATATAAATAATTTTTGGGCCGTCTCAAAGTAGGTACTACTGTTCGAAAAGATTAATATTCAAAAAAATCGTAACCAAAGAATTGCATTTGGAAATGTTTGTGATTAGTATCGGCCGAAGCTAATTTAGCCATCCTTGAAAAACCAAGAGCAAACCCCTGTTTAGTCATGATAAAATATAGATGTTAAAGTACTTAATTTAATTATGACGTTATAGTTGATATTAACAAATCTCAGCCGGAGGTCGCTCCTAGGGTGAAAACAGCTTTGTCTCCCCCGCTTCCGATCCTCCCTGAGCCACCAACTCCGATACTTAGACCCTGACCGTTTCACCCCCCATTATGGTGCAGTTAAGTTCCAGTAACGTAACCTTTAATTATGGATAAAATTCGACCACCCTTAATTTACCTATGTTTAAACTCGTTTTTGATGCAGCCAGCCTAGTTTATAATTACTTCAAACTACTAGACCTAGTCAACGGAAAAAATTCGCTAGCTTGGAAATAAAAAAAGCGTACCCCAGAACAAAATTAGCTTAAATTCGTTTTTCTATTTTAACCCGCCCAAGGGAGATTTAATATGTCCTCCAGCCTGGATTTGACTCCTGCCGAAGCCCGTACCCGACTAGAGAAGCTGCGCCAGGAAATAGCCGAAGCGGCGGCGCGATCCGGACGCCAGCCCGAAGAAATTACCCTGCTGGGGGTTAGCAAGACCTTCCCGGCTGCATCAGTTCGAACTTACTTTCAGTCAGGCCTTTTAGATTTCGGCGAGAGTTACCTTCAAGAAGCTAAGGCAAAGCTTGAAGAACTGGCGGATCTAGACCCGCCACCCACTTGGCACTTCATCGGCCACCTTCAGACCAACAAAGTTAAATACGCCGCTCAACTCTTCCACGTCATCCATTCCCTAGATAGTCTTAATTTAGCCCGGGAACTTAATTACCGGACCCAGGCTAAAGATCGGACCATGATCATCTACATTGAAATAAACCTCTCTGGGGAAGCATCTAAAAGCGGCCTTGACCCTAGTAGTCTACCAGTTTTTTTAGATAGTCTAATCACTTTACCCGCTTTAAAACTTCAGGGTCTCATGACTATGCCACCTTATAATCTCAACCAGGAGGCCTCCAGGCCTTACTTTGCGGCCTTGAGAGAATTACGAGATAAGTGGGCCCCTAGTTTACCCGGTCTGTCCATGGGCATGAGCGGTGACTTCATTGTGGCTATTGAAGAAGGGGCTACTATAGTAAGAGTGGGGACAGCCCTATTTGGCCAGCGCGGCTAGACCTACCTTTTAAATTCATCCGTTTCAATCTTTAATATATTGAATCTAAAGTTGGAATACTTATGGAATCTATACCTCCTGAAATACTCATTGGGAAAATAATTATTCTTCTGGCCCTAGCCGTGGCTTTAATCTATATTGGCCTTCGCCTTAATATGCCAACTATTGTGGGCTTTCTGGTCACCGGTATTCTAGTCGGCCCCGATGGTCTTGGCTTGATCAATGATCCCTATCAGGTGGAAGATCTCTCGGAAATAGGGGTGGTGCTGCTTCTGTTCACCATCGGATTGGAATTTTCTATTCAAAGTCTGATCAAAATTAAACGGATAGTCTTGTTGGGGGGGAGTCTGCAAATGCTTCTTTGCATCCTCTTCGTCTACCCTCTAGCTTTGCTACTGGGTTTTAAATGGAATACTTCCCTCTTATTCGGCTTTCTCTTTTCCCTATCTTCAACCGCCATAGTCCTGAAACTACTCCAGGAGAAAGGAGAAATGGATTCCCAGCACGGCCGTAGCATTCTAGGCGTTCTTATTTTTCAAGATCTAGCTGTAGTACCCCTAGTTCTAATTCTGCCTTTTCTGGTCAACCAGTTCGATAGTAAGCCCCTCTATCTAATCATCGGCAAAGCCGTTGGAATTCTGCTTCTGATACTAATAATGGCCTACAATCTGGTACCGCTTCTCTTCAAGCGAATCGCTGCAACTAAAAGCCAGGAACTCTTTTTATTCACCGTGGCTCTGGTCTGCCTGGGCACGGCCTTTCTGACGGCCAAGGTGGGCCTCTCTCTGGCTTTAGGAGCCTTTATTTCGGGCTTAATCATCTCCAGCTCACCTTACGCCTATCAAGCCATAAGCTCGGTTATACCTATGCGAGATATTTTTACCAGCCTCTTTTTCGTCTCTATTGGTATGCGGATGGATATCCATCACCTAACCAAACACCCTTTTTTGACTATCGGCTTGACTCTCGGAATTATGATTCTAAATGTTCTCACTACTACCGGTGCCATGAGAATTATCGGGTTCAACCGCCGGGTCTCGGTTCTCAGCGGTTTCGCCCTTTGCCAGGTAGGTGAATTCGCTTTCGTTCTAGCCAAAACTGGCAACGAATTAAACCTTCTGGTCGGGGACAATATGACCATTTTTCTAAACGCCGCAGTTCTGACCATGGCTTTGACCCCCATAGCTCTAGCCCTAGGCCGTAAGGTAGCTTTAAACCTATCCGAGCTAGCCTCCCCCCCCTCCACCCTCACTCCCGACTCTAACTTAAAAATCAACATCTCTAATCATGCGGTGGTGGTGGGCTTCGGGGTAATCGGTCAAGGAGTAGCCCGGGCCTGTAAAGTCGCTAACCAATCCTACACCGTTATTGAAATGAATCCGCAAACTGTCCAATATTTTCAAAAACAGGACGAACCCATTATTTACGGCGATGCAGTTAATGAAACTATTCTAGAACATGTGGGTCTCACTAAAGCCGCCATTCTAGTTGTAAGTATTCCCGATCCTCTGGCCACTCGTCGTATTATCGTTCAGGCTCGTGCTTTGAACCCCAATATATACATTTTAGCCCGGACCCGCTTCCTTTTAACTCAAAACATTCTAATTAAACTAGGAGCCAATGAGGTTGTAGCGGAAGAACATGTAGCCGCTATAAAAATTTTCGATTCGGTGATGAAGTTCTACAAAGTGGATGAGAATAACCGCCGGCTGGAACTTGAAGCAGCTATAAAATTTGGAACGACCAATTTTCAGCAGTAGGACGCCTAATATAATAGTCCTGAGGAACGTATTCCCGGAGGTGAAGATGTAATACATACTGATTGACCCGAAATGAATGAAGAGTTGAGTTTTTACACTGGAGCTAAAAGGAGACGTAAGTGACTAATCTGCGCACTGAAAATGTTACTTCATTAATCTACCTATATTTTTCAAGGTAACTAAGCGGCCTTAACCTAAGAAAGTGCGATTTATAGGCTAATTTTCACCGTTCCCTAAAGCCTTGGGCAAAGCTCCGGTAGTGAATATTTCAGAGCGCAGTTTTTTGATGGCCACCCCATCGCCCTAGACCTAGATACTCTGGAATTTAGTTTTTTATCTAAAGAAGATCTTCTGAACGGCATCAAGGCCACAGTCAAAAATTACTCTCCCCCCCCGGGGGGTTATTTATAAGTCTAACTTATTAACTCCGAAATCAGACTATTGTAGGGTTTAGCCCGACTGAACGAGTTGATAATAGATACTAAAAATATACTCCTTAGATTATAGAATAATATTTTGGCACTTATTTAACTAGACTTTAACGAGAGGGCGAAGGTGTGTATGATGAAATTAGGTCGGATATTTATGTTGACAATCAGTTTGGCGCTGCTTACAACCGCTGCTCCGGCGGCGAACAACGAGAGTGGAGCGGAGCGGCGACATCCTTCTTACAAATTGATCGGTCGTGACGCTTCCGATCTCTCTTCTTCCATGAATCTTAATTTCGTAGTTTCGGAAGAGGTCCATTTAAAAGAGAGCGGGTTCTGGCGAAGCAGCTATCTTCAGGAAAGCCTAGTGGGCTTGACCGTAGCTGATATAGATGGCGATGGTCAGAATGAAGTGATTTATGCTAGTGAAAAAAATATCTATGTTACTCGTTTCAACAGCGGTCAATTAGTTCAATTGGCCCAGTATTCCCTTCCCACTTCCGAAAAGCTAGTTTCAGTGGATGTTTTGGACCTAACAGGGGATAGGCGGATGGAAATTATAGCCTCGGGTCAAGATGAAAATCATAGTCCAGCTAGTCTGATTTTAAAATTTTCTGGTAGCGAACTGACACTACTAGCTAGAAAGCTACCATGGTATCTGAGAGTACTGGGTCCGACCGATAGCCGTTTCTTGGCCGGGCAGAAGGCTTCTTTCGACCGGACCGGTGTTTACAGCGGTAACGTTGTACGCTTAAATTTTGATGGTTCAGATATTTCCAGCCAAGGCGTAGTAGAACTACCGAAATTTATTAATCTTTTTAACTTTACATTAGGTCGTTTAGGCGCTAACAACCTACAGGTAACGGCAGCCATTAAATTTCCCAGTGAACACATTTTTTTGTATGAAGGGCAGAACCGGGCCTGGGAAAGCCGGGAGGAATACGGAGGTACTATGATTTACCTAACTCCAGCTAACTATCGAGACAACGGGAATCGCAATTGCGAGTTTCTACCTTCCCGCCTTCTCATCGCCGATATTGATCAAGATGGCCAGAATGAGCTTATTGTGGCTAAAAATGACCGGGGTGGGGTACCTTTTATGAGCAACCAGCGGGGGTTTACCAGTGGAACTATTCAGGCTTTTAAATATTCCAACATGTCTTTAACCCCCTTTTTTAGAACTAGAACTTTGCCCGGGGCGGGTGTTGACTATCAGTTAGCTGATTTTAACAATAATGGGACTCTGGATCTGGTGGTAGCCGTAGTTACGGAACAGAAAAGTGGATTAATGAAAGAGGGTCGCTCGGTTATAGTCGCTTATGAAATAGGTAACTCTCATTGATACCAGTGAACACTCTATATTTGTCCTTAACCATGCTAAATGGTTTCGACGTTGGCATTCAGAGTACTACGGCCTACAAATTAAGCACTGTTCTGACAAATAATTTTAGGGTCGGCCGGGTGGTTTATCGCAACTTATCAATTTAATCCGACACGGTAAGTAATGGCCCGTCAAACTAAAAATAATCGGAGCTCTGGTACCTTTTAGGCCGGTCAGAACCCGATTAGGCCGGTCAGAACCCGACTAAACTCAAAAATTTTGCCAAGAGGAGGGGCTACCACTGATGTAGCGGCCGTCCCGAAAAGATGTGTCTAATTATTAAGTCTCTTGCTCATTAGACTAACGCCAAAATATTTTCATCGTGGACTCTATCCATGGGATTGTAGTTAACCTTAAAGGCTGAAGCAATGATCGCTTTTCTATAAACTAAAATAAATAATCGTTAAAAACATTTAAAAAAATAGAATATATTTAGTTAATAAAATCAGAGATAACTAATATATTAAACACCTAATCAGGGGTAATGTCACTATCACTTAGAGCAACCGTTCATAAACCGAGCATATTTAGATAGTGCGTATCTGAATATCCACTGCTATTTACATTATGAAAAAACATTCCCTCTTTAATTTTCTGCGGCAGTCCATAACTTCTTTCTGTATCAGTCTAGAACTAACCCGATCTTTTGTGGGAAAGAGTCTTAGGAATCTAAAAATGTAAATTTTTTTAATGAAACGCATCATACGCACCATCTAATTTAATTTATTCTTATTAATATATTGGGATTGAAGGAGTGGAGAAAAATTTCAAGCGTTTTATTCTATTGCATGAAGAAAAAGCGTTTGAAAAATAGTTTTTTTACACCACCATTCAAAAAAATATTGCCTTCTTAACTAATTCTAAATTACAAATAAAATAATACCTTACCTTTGGAAGATAATATCGTCTATAGGACTTTCTTTACGTCGTGGCTAAAAAAAAGAAATAAAGGAAAGCAGCTGTGCGATTAATTTATAAAAAGTCCAAAAAAGAGCACAGTATTAAAGAAAGCTAAGAGCCGTCTTAAGATTATTACTTTGACTTTAGTTAGTAAAATTAGGCGGAAAAATTAGTGACTAAGTTAGAATTCTATCAAGACTAATTCAAATTTTTCGAGCATGATTTGATCCTATAGCAAAAAAAATAACTTCTATAGTTTACATAAGCCGGAAATATTTTGCATAGCTACAGGTAAAAGCATAAAAATATAAGTTTGTTTCAAAAAATTCAATAGCAGGTACTAAGATTAACAATGTGATTGCAGCTACCAAAGACTTTGACCGATCCTCTATAATGATAACATGTTTAATTATACAATCCAAAAAATGACCAGAATTTTAAATTACAACCCAATTTTAGAGATTTTGACTGAGGTTATCAAGGTTACAAAACAGTTGAAAGTATTTAAATATTAATATTAGACCATTAAGGTTAAAAATTAGTGGGTTTAAAAACAAAAAACAGAAACGAAAACAACGATGTAGTATAATAAAATTAATTATTAGGCAACTTAGAATAGATTTTCGGAGGTTTCAAAATTTCATTAAAGGAACTTTGTGAAGATAAGATTAATATCTTCATGGCTGTCGTCTAGTTCAACTTCATAAAACGACTACGGTAGGTAAAGCTTTATTTACATTTAGTAGTTTTGAGATGTTTACCCGTATTTTACGTCAATAGAGGCTGCAAAATTTAAACTAAGGCCTATTTTAAAATACTTTTAAATAATCAACTAATTATCTACAATTAAATTTAGAAGTTCGCTGAGTCAGGCAATGTTGAACTTTTATTGATTATTCGCTATGTGCGGATATAAAGTTTCTAATCACATCCTGATAGCAGAACAAGCGAAAAAATAAGCTATAAAATTTTTCAGACTCATTTAATGCCCTAAAAGCACTGGGTGATTAGATTGTTAAATATATATATTCAGGTTTTTTTCTGTGCCAGGCTGTCAACTCTTTCTTTACGCTGCAACCGGCCTTGGAAAAGAGTTAAAAGCGGCATTTAAACTTAATTGGAATTATCTTTAACGAAATGTCATCAGCCTTATCAGGCAAGCTAGATAAGTCAACCATTGCCGAACTTAATATAAATAAAAAATAGATTTAATTGTAAGACGTTTTTAATAAAGTCACTCTTTTTAACTACTACTTATTGCTAAAACCGACCTAAATCTTAAAATAGTCTTAACGTAATCGTTCCTTTTATTCCAAAGATAGATTTATTTAAATACTTAATTACGCTGCTTTAATTCTATTTTAGGTCTTGAGCCAAGAAGGAGAGAACAGAATAATGGAAACGCTGGTGTTGTAAGCTCGAAAATAGCCCTTAACTTCAAAAAACAAGAGTATTTCTTTTTTTTGAATCTCCAATAGAACTCTTGACAAGATATTTAAAAATTGTGAAACTAAAATTGAAAAATTATAAATTGAGGTAATCGTGAATCTAGCTATATTAGGAGCCACCGGATCAATAGGGCAAAGCGCCCTTAATCTGGCTGCATCTTTTCCAGATAAAATTAAGATAACGGCTTTGACCTGCGCCGGCAACGTAGAGTCTCTGGCCCGTGCCATCGCGTGCCATCACCCCAAGCTGGCGGCAGTAATGACCTCTCGAGGCCGGCGTCAGCTCAAAACTCTTCTGGTCGATCTGGGGGTTAAGCCTCTACCCAAAATTATCTGCGGCCCAGAGGCTTATCTGGAAGTGGCGGCGGAAGCTGAAGCGGATCTGGTTTTATTAGCCATAGTTGGAAACGCTGGGTTGGCCCCAACTATGGCGGCGGTGGAGCGGGGTCGCCGGGTGGCTTTGGCCAACAAAGAATCGTTAGTTATCGGTGGTGAACTTATTATGCCTCTAGCCTGCAAAACTGGGGGGCAAATCATTCCGGTGGACAGCGAACACACCGCTATTTTCCAGATACTGGGCGGCCTGAAAACCCCGGCTATAGTCCGGCGATTAATTTTGACTGCCTCCGGCGGTCCCTTCCGAGGATGGAAGAAAGATGAACTTAAAAAAGTGACTCCGATCGAAGCGTTGCATCATCCCTGTTGGAATATGGGCCCAAAAATAACCTGCGATTCGGCCACCATGATGAATAAAGGGTTGGAACTTATAGAGGCCCATCACCTTTTCAACGTCAGCTACGATAATTTGGAAGTGTTGATACATCCCCAGAGTCTAGTTCATGCTTTAGTCGAATATATTGACGGTACTATGTCGGCTGTTATGGGGCCAACCGACATGCGCTTAGCTATTGCCTTCGCCCTAAGCCATCCCGACCACTGGCCCCTCTTGCCCGGACCAGCTGGAACTGGGTTAACCGATCTTTCTTCTCTGGATCTACCTCGAATTGCTTTCAACCAGTGGCGAGGTCATCTGACTTTTGAAGAGCCGGATTACGAAACCTTTAAAGCCCTGTCCCTGGCTCTGGCTGCTGGGCGAAGCGGCGGTACCGCTCCCGCTATTCTAACTAGTTCCAACGAAGAAGCCGTACATTTATTCCTGACCGGGGCTATCGGCTTCACTGAAATCACCCGCCTAGTTCAGCAGACTCTGGAAACTCTTCCTTCCACCCCCCTGACTAGTATCGATCAAATCTTAACTGTAGCTAATGAAGCACGTCGTCTAACTAAAAGTTTTTCTTTGGCTCTCAGATGTTAAACTTAGGTAGACGGTCGACTCAAATGGAGTTTAGAATTAAATCGATACGCTGAATTACCAGCGCATTGTAGAATCCGACCTAGCGGAAACAGATTTTATCGAGCCCAACCTAGCCAACGCTCAAATTCATAATTAGATAGAATCTCTACTCTAGAACTTCCTGACTACTGTAGCAGAGCAAGGCCCGGGACGATAGAGGACGTCCTACCTCAGAGGCAGCAGAGGCAGCGTTCTTAAACCTTAATCGGCAGAAGTATACCATACACCGAAGAACCGGCGGATGGGCGCTAAATTAGTAGACAATAAAAGGTATTTATTTTTTCTTTACGGCGGTTTTCAAAGCGATAATTAAATGACGTATCCGGCGGGTAACTATTAGCGATAACGTCACTTTAGTGAACCCATCGGGTTCGATTACCGGGTAAAATAACTTTTAACAATTAGTTGTAGGCCAATTGAACGTTGATGCATTTTTTAACATTAGCCTGAGTTTCATCAGCGGCGTCTGGGTGGTAGGTTTTGGCTATTTATCGGAAATTAGCCTTGATTCCGCCAAGACCGACGCTTTTCTTAAGCTTAGATTCCTAATAGTTGTTTAGATTAAATGTCTTTTGACCTTCTTAAAAATTTTTTTCTAACTATATAAAAAGGCAAAATTTACGCTAAAAAATAATTAGTCACCCCTTAAAAAGTATTTTAAAAAAGGCACCACCTCAAACGTTATGGGTTTTATTGGCGTAAATCGCGGTTAAAAATATCAAAACAACCAAATGTAAATAAAATTTGCCTCTCGCATCCATTTCATAGAATTAAAAACAGCGCTGGCCATAAGGAGATTGATCTAATTCCCCAAGGTTCCTTTCAAGAAAATTCGAAAAATTTGAAAAGTTAATTTAAACTGTCCGATAATTAATTTTATTATACTACGCTATTTAATTTCATGAAATAAGATCAAAGCAATAACCTTAAGGCTATTTTTAACTTTTTATTTCTTTGATTTTTTTGGAGCTCATACAGAAACTGGTCATTCTGATAATTTTTATTTCTTTTTTGTAACTACGGCGTAAAGAAAGACCTCTAGAGGACACTATCTTCCAACGGTGGGGGATCACTTCATTTGCAACTTAGAAATAATTAGAAAGTTACTCCTTTTTTCTTGGCTGATGGAATCAAAGAAAAATTTTTTCAAACACTTTCTCTTAATATAATAAAATAGGAACCTTAATTTTTTCTTCATCCCTTCAATTCCAATGCGTTAACGAAAATAATTTAAATTAAATGCCGTGTAAGGTGCGACCTATTGAAAGGTTGCCTCTCCACGCTTAAGGCTTCAAATTGTCCTGTTAGGTATGTATTTCTGGTAACGATTAAATCCCGCTTTAGCGAATTAGTTACGCAAAGCGGGTTACAACTCTCCCTCTTGGGTCGCCCAATAAAAAAAGGTACTGGGATCTCTGTCAATTAAAAGAGAATTTGCGCTGATACGAGAACAATTTTTATTTTTTTTACTGAGATTAGAATCCGGATTCAGAATCAAAACCCAATCGATATAGAGGACAGTCTTAATCTTGCCGCCGCTTTCAAAAGTAACCTTGGCGATATCGATCGTGAGGGTTTCGTCGTTTTGGCTCAGGGCTAGATTTTTTTATAGAATTTAAAATCTGTTCGTAAAAATTAATCCCCCGCAATTCAATATCCAGATCATTAAAAATAGTTACTTTCCGAAATCATGACGTTGTATTCCCGGGAAGTTAGAAAAAACTACTGGGCCTTTGTCGGTTTCTCCGGTTTAAAGATATTTCTTATCTAGATCAAAACTGGCCTGTACTTTTTTTGATTAATTTTAATAACTTTAATATATTCAAAATTAGCACGGCTATATTCCTTACGAGCTACATGCATTTCGGCTCTGAAAATGGCTTTCCTAACCGTAATTTAAACGGGGGGTTTAGTTTTTAACGTGCCTGGCGCAGGTAAAGAACTTGAAAAATTTCGTTAGCGCGAAACTTTTCTATTATCAATATGAGTTTATCATCCATGTCCAAAATCTGGATAGATATAATTTTTCCGCCGATCTAAACGTACTTGTAGTAATCCACAAGCATTTGAGTACGGGCGGTACTCATATTACCGATCTTTTGAATCTTAATTTCAAAATAAACTTCCTATGCTCCTTGATCTTCGTAAAGTATGTATTTTTCTTTACCATCCTGATGGCAATGAAAACTAATCGACGCCTCCACCAATAGAATCATTTCGCCGATAGTCTTAAACCGAGTGTTCGTTGAACGAGCAGTAATAGTAAAGGAATGGGGTCTACGAATTTTATCCTTGCTGCCGAAAACCTTTTAATGAATATTTTCAACTTTGTCCTGAATTGAAAATATCATTGTTTCCTCCTAATGGGTTAAAGAGGCGATTGTTCAAACGCACTCGTAGTTCTTCTTCAGTTAAGCCTTCTATTTTAACGATTTTACGGCGGCCTCGTTGTCCAGCCATAAAATTGAGAGAAGCTGGTTTAACCTCCAGTAGATCGGCCAAAAATTTCACCAGAGCTATATTAGCTGCCCCTCCCACTGGGGGAGCAGCAATTTTAAGTTTTAGATCAGTTCCACTGAACCCAACTATAGCATCGGTTTTAGCCCGGGGCGAGATCAGCAGCCTAAGGTAGCACTCCCGTTGGTTAGAAGTCATTCCGGATTAATCCTTCCAACCAATTAAAGACGGACTGAGTCAAAGAGAATAAAACTACCTTCTGTACCAGCAGGGTCATGACCAAAAAAATTAACGGCCGCCAGTCCGGGCCTTTCCCCCCCCCGGGGGGGGGAAAGGCCCGGCGCAAAGGGGCCAGCAATGGTTCCGTCAGGCTGTAGATAACTTGAACAATTATGTTGTAGGAAGAGGGCCGAACCCAGGATATAAGTAGTCTAGCCGCCATGGTGAAGATCAAAAACCAGAGCAGACTCTGAGTCAGACCCAGAAGCTTCAAAATAACTAGGGGGATAATAATTATTCCCGGCGCACCCTGGCCTAAAGACAGTAGCCACTGCCCTAGAATCGTACCAAGTAATTGAATGGTAACAATGACCAGAACGGGAGAAAAATCAAGCCCGCTTAAAATGAAAGGCAATATCCGCTGCGCTTGATTTAAAATTGGATCCGCCGCCCGGGTTAGAAAACGCATTACCGGGCTATAAGGGTTAGGGTTAATCCAGGTCAGAAATACTCGGATAAGTATTATCCAAATATAAATATTAGTGGCATAAATAACGAAACGCCCTAAGATTAGCAAAAAAGAATTTGTCTCAATATCGGACAAGGATGTTTCCCTCCGCTAGAAAATAGTTTAAAATACGCTCCAATTATAAAATAAATGGCGGTCTAAAACGCTGATGTAGTTTTTTAAATATATTTTCGTCAGGAGAATTTTCACAGTTAGACTTTTAGTTACTAAATAAATCTAAAACCATATTAAAAAGTTTTTGCTTTAGCATATTATAATTGTTTATAAAAATAAAATGCCTCAGCTTTAGTAACTTTTTTTGATTATCTAATTTTCTAATTAGTCTTTTAGAGGCTTAACTAGCATAATGGTAAATAAAAGAACCTATTTTAGCGGATTAACATTATAATTATGTAATATTATTGTAAATAAATTAGCTCTCCTGGAAAAATTAAAAAATAAAACTACTTCTGACTAATATATATTTTAAAGTATACTCTGACTCTCAAAAAATTACTAGTTTTAAAATTAAGTCAATAAAATATTGCTATAGATAATTAATTATCTATATCCATAAAAATAATTATATTTAGGAAGGTCGATATGAACCGTTAGCTGTTAACCATCTTGTTTCACCGCCAATTAATTTGTATTAATTAAGAGATAACCATCTTATTTTAAGACGAGATAAGTTTTAAATTAAATTTTAAATCTGGAGATAATGTACCCTTTCCTGTTGAGTACCAATTTATATTAATGTATAATTATAATTATTTTGCTAATCACCATGAATAACTACGAAAATAAAACCTTCAATATCTTAAAATAACGACTCTATTCTAAAATATAAATCGGACACGGGAAAGAAACTTCCACTGCGTTTCTAGTAATATTTAATTCCCTAATCTTCACTATACACAACGTTTATCGGTTAATCGACTATTATGATAAAAAGCGCAAAAAGCTTTAGTGCTAAAAATTATTTCTTTTTTCATCTCTGGTCTATCATATGTATCACGTCTTTACCTTCTGGGATGCGCTCCTCGGGACTATCATATGCGGCGAGTGACTCATAAAATTACTTGCTGGAAACCCTAATTCTGTACTAGGTCTAAACCAGAGAAATTGTTGCGAGCGGAGGAATTAGCAGCGATCGCCTGATAGAATAACGAAGTTTAGGAGAAAATCCCGGTGGTTAGCAACATAACCAATTACCCACTTACCACTCAGAGTATAAATAAAACCGCATTTGAAGATTATTCCAGAATCAATCGTACCAACTCCTCGGTAATAAATTAAGATTACTAATAATATTACTGCTTTGATGGATAAATTCTACCCCCCGGTATTTTAAGCGTCCCAGAAGTTTAGAATAGGAAAGCTCTGGCGTAACCTTAAGCATTAACTATATCTTGATTTCGCAAAATACAGCCCGCGATCCAGAAATAATTTATCAGAAATTGCCTCTCAGCGTGTAGCGTTTATTCAACGGAAGATACCCGTTAGGTCAGCGAGAAAATTTAAACTCAATGTAGCACTTAGAAAACCCTGGAGACATTGCGCGAGGTTATTGTAAAAAAACAAAATTCGGACCGCCTTTGACAATCAGTACCCCTGCCTGGAAAACATCATAACAAATCTAAAAATCCAAGCCGAAAAATTTCAGAATGCCGAACCCCGTATTCTAAATGTTAATGTGGTCTAAAATAGGACTACTTCCAGTTGTAGCAATATTCTAAATTAATTGACCATTAGCCTTCTGATCTAGGCTAACTCCCTTAGTCAATTGGCTTTAATTCTTTTAGGTTAATGCTAGAAATTAAGCTCTGGCTCAAGTTAATGGGCACTCGAAGGACTGGGAATAAACATAAAAAGCTAGCCTTTTGTACATCGGATTTATCTCAGGGTAAAAGCTCACCTTGAACTATAATAGCTTATTAAAATTACAGTATTTTAGTTGGTTGGTGCCGAAGGCCGGACTCGAACCGGCACAGGCGTTGCCCACCACCCCCTCAAGATGGCGTGTCTACCAATTCCACCACTTCGGCATTTTCAGATATTGACTAAATTTGGTAGGCGGTAGAGGATTCGAACCTCTGACTTCCACCGTGTGAGGATAGCACTCTAACCGCTGAGTTAACCGCCCAAACAATAAATTTGTAATCTATAATACCACTAGCAAAAAAGCAAGATTTTTATTCTATTTGCAAAAGGTCTTAATGATAATATTTGACTCAGATAGCCCTGGTAGCTAGAATAAATATTAGTTACACAAAGGAGATGTTCATGAGCGACCTCAGCCAGCTAGAAGAAACCCTAAAAAAGGCCGCAGCCAACCCAGAAGCCCGCCCGGCCTTTTACGAAACCCTGATGAACTCTACAGTTCATGTAGTGGGAACTCAGGATGAAGAAATACTAGATGAGGCGCCGTATATTCACCTTAAACAATGGTTGCAGCCCGACGGTTCTATGGCTATTCCTTTTTTCCCCACTCTGGCCATCCTACAGAAGGTTCTAAAAGACGAGCAAAACTATCTAGAACTACCGGTACCGGATCTTTTCCGTCTTACCCGGGGTGTGACTCTGGTTCTAACCACAGCTGGTAATTTAGCTAAGGCTTTTCAGCCCGCTGAAGTGGAAACTTTGCTGGCCTCTCGCATGACTCTGGATCCTCTAGCTAAAGCCCTGGCTAAGGCTGCTCGCGACAGCACAGAGGAATCTCGGCGCAATTTTTACAATGTCCTGATCAATTCTCGCCTTTTCGTTTTCGGGGAGCCCAAAGACCAAAGAGACGGTCAGCCTCCCACTCCGGGAAATAAAATTATGGCTCCAGACGACCAGTTTCTCATCACCTCCATTTCCCACCCCTTTCATAAAGAAGAACGGGTGCTACCCTTTTTCAGTTCAGAGGAGCTTTTAACCTTGGCGGCCGGGCGATTCAAAGTTAAAGGCGGATTTCTAGTCTTTCAAGCTCTGCCATTTTTCAATATGATCAAGTCTATGGATCAGACTCTAATGCTTAACCCGGGTTTTGCAGGCTATAAACTCTTTACTCAGGATGAGATCGACTTTTTATTACAAGCTGCTACTCAAGAACCTTTTGAACAACGGACCTACAAACCGGGTGGTAAAATCTTTCTGGGTCCGCCGGAACCTTATCCGCAAGAATTAGTGAGCGCCTTTCTGGATTTTTTCCCCGGCTACCCGGAAGTTTTGGTCGCCTATCTAACGACTTTGAGAGAAGATACGGAAGACGCCCCGCCTACTTTGGTAATTGGTCTAGAAACCGAAGGTGATTTAACCGCCATAATAAGGGCGGCTGGACCGTTAGTAGTCAGTCACTCCCGATCGAATTGGTCGAATATTGACTTCGCTAAAGTTACTTTCGGCGAAAAGGGCCTAAGCCAATATTTTCTGGATCAAGTTAGCCCCTTTTATCGCCGAACCTTTAACCAAGATCAAGCCGTCGTTCGATCAAATCAGCCCCCAAAAGAAACAGTAGTCTCGGAGCAAAAAAATTTTGAGGGCCAGGGTTTTATAAGCCGCCTTAAGCGTGTCTTCAGCGGCAGTAACTAAAACTAAAGGCCTAACCCGTTGACAATAATTATTATTGCGATTATATATTAAAAATATATATGGTAATAAATAATAATTAAGGATACCAGCATGCTCCAGGAGTGGAATTTAGCCCCAAAAATTATTGAAGACCGAAGTTTTTCTATCATCACTAACGAAGCTGGAAACCATAATTGGCGCCAGGACGAATGGGTTATCGTCCAGCGTCTCGTCCACACTAGCGCCGATTTTGACTATGTAAATAACACCGTCATCAGTCCCGGCGCCATTGAAGCCGGGAAAAAAGCTTTAAAAAGCGGAGCTACCATAGTTACCGACACAAAAATGGCTCTCTGCGGTATCAATACTACCCACTTAACCTTCTGGGGCAACCAGCTTATTTGCCTTATTGCCGATGAAAGAACCCAGCGCCGGGCTCGGGAAACCGGTACAACCCGCGCTCTAGCGGCCGTGGATCTGGTCTTCGAATTCTTTTTTAATCAGGTCTACGATGGCAGCATCTGGATTTTTGGTAATGCTCCAACCGCTCTTTTTCGACTTCTAGAAAAATTAGAACAGGAGCCTAGTTGCCCTCGTCCCAAGCTTATTGTAGCCTTTCCGGTTGGTTTCGTTAATGCCACTGAAGCTAAAAAATCTTTGCTAGCATACCCTCTACCGCATATCAGCAATCACGGTCGTAAGGGCGGCTCTAATGTTGCCGCTGCCGCCGTTAACGCCCTGATAAAACTAGCGACCGTAGCTGATTAGAGGTGGTGAAAATTATGACTAGAAGAGAACCGAATGAACTACCGAACCCATCGCCAACAAAACTTCGGTCTGGCTTTACCACCGGTACCGCAGTTACGGCCGCCGCTGTGGCTGCAGTGCGTCTTTTGTTTGAAGGGGTAGTTTCGACCAAAGTTCAAGTGCGTCTTCCCAAGGGGGGAAACTTAACTGTAGCGGTAGCCTACACTTCTTTTTTAAAGACTGGGGAGGCCCAAGCTATAGTCATCAAAGATGCGGGTGACGATCCGGATGTGACCAACAGAGCTGAAATAGGGACCCTGATTCGACGCCAGTCAAAACCAGGCCTAAATCTAACCGGCGGGCGGGGCGTCGGCCGGGTAACTAAGCCTGGCCTGGCCCTGTCTCCGGGGGAATGGGCCATCAACCCCGTCCCTCGAACCATGCTCAGAGACAACCTAGCTCCTTTTTGCCACCTTAACCAAAACTTCGGCTTAATGATAGAAATTTTTGTAGAAAAAGGCGAGGAATTAGCGGCCCTAACTTTAAATCCTCGGTTAGGGATAGTGGGGGGAGTATCGATTCTGGGAACCACCGGATTAGTTAAACCCTTTTCCGTCGAGGCTTACCTAAGTACTATAGATAGTTCCTTGAGTCTAGCCCAAGCTTTGAATCTAACGGAAGTTATTCTCAGCACTGGACGTCAAAGTGAAAAGTTAGCCATGAGACAGCGGCCGGATTTGCCATCGGAGGCTTTCGTGCAAATTGCTGATTTTTTTGGTGACAGCCTGGAAATGGCTGCCACCTATGGCTTTACTACTATCGGGTTAGCCGTCTTTTTCGGTAAAGCCGTTAAGCAGGCGGTTGGCTATCGTAACACCCATGCCCGCTATTATGACCAAGACCCAGTTGTTTTGGCTAGATGGCTCAACGACGCAGTTGGACTGGTAACCCTAGCTGCAGTGCGTGAGGCCCTGACCGCTCGGAACGCCTGGAAAATTTTAAAAGAAGCTGGGGTTCAGCACTTGGCGACCGCCCGAGTAAAGAAACTAGCCCTAGCTGCCGCCCGAAAATTTACTGGACCCGGCCCCCGATTGCACATGACTATTTTCGACTACCAAAATGACCTTTAAAAAAAATAACCATGCCAAAAAAACAGAATCAACAACTTCCACCAATGCATCTAATCGGCCTTTGCCCCGATTTGCAGTGGCTTAGCCCGGCTGCCACAACCTTAATTAATGAGGCCGATATCCTAGCCGGAGGCAATCGGCTTCTGGAACTATTCTCCGCCTTTCCGGGTAAAAAATACCCCCTGAGCACACCACTTAAACCCTGGCTTAAAGAGCTTAAAGCTCTTCAATATGAAGGTAAGAAAATTACGATTCTAAGTAGCGGCGACCCAAACTACTTCGGCTTAGCCCAACAACTTATAGAAGTTATAGGATCGGAATCACTCTACATTCATCCCTCCACTACCTTAGTGCAACAGGCTTTTGCTCGGTTAAAAACAAGCTGGAAACAAACCGAGGTAGTGAGTCTTCACGGCCGGGAGGCCTATACTAATTTCTGGAGCGCCCTATTTCGGACTAGCCACTATTCCGGCTCGGGTTATCTTGCTATTTATACCGACCCGAAAAATACTCCGGCGGTCATCGCTAAACATCTTCTGGAGCGCGGACAAAACAACTGGCGTATGATCGTCTTCGAAGATATGGATACTCAGGATGAACGCCATACCACTTGGACTTTGATGGCTGCCAAAATCCGTAATTTTTCCCCTTTGAATATCGTAATTTTGGAATGTCTGAAAAGGCCGGCTTCCATTTCCCTTGGCATGCCTGAAGAAGCTTTTCTCCACGAAAACGGGTTGATCACTAAGCGGGAAATTAGAGTCGTAGCCCTGGGACTTCTAGAGCTCCAACCCTACTACACTTTGTGGGATCTGGGGGCCGGTAGCGGTTCTCTTTCTATTGAAGCCGCGGCTCTACTGCCCCACGGTTCGATCTGGGCGGTGGAAAAATCACCTCTGCGATCGGAACAGATCGTCGCTAATCGCACCTTCTTTGGCGCCACCCAAGTGGAGATCATTAAAGACGAGGCACTAGCGGCTATCGTTTGCCTGCCGTCACCCGATCGCATCTTTATAGGTGGTGGCGGGGCCAATCTAGGTGCAATCATAAAGGCCGCTAGCTATAAACTACACCCCAAAGGCAAGATCGTGGCCGGAGTGATCACGCTAGATTCCCTCCGCATAGCCACGATGGCCATGCGCAAGGCTGGGCTGGAACTTTCAGTGACCCAGATTCAAGGGGCCCGTTCAGAACCTTTGGGCGATAGCCTTTATCTCCGGCCTTTCAACCAGGTTTGGCTAATTCGTGGAATAGCTTTGTGAAAAAAAAGGGGGGCGTAAAAATAAATACTCCCGTTACTTTCGTCGGGGCCGGACCAGGCGACCCGGATTTAATTACCGTAGCTGGCCGCCAGGCTCTAGCCGAAGCTGATCTTGTGGTTTATGCCGGTTCCCTGGTTAACCCCGCTATTTTAGCCTGGGCGCCAAATCAAGCTCGGCGAGTAGATTCCGCCCCTTTGAATCTGGAGCAGATCATCGAAATTATGGCCTCCAGCTGGCGAGCTGGGGAACAGGTAGTACGCCTCCACACCGGAGATCCTTCTCTTTACGGGGCTATTTACGAGCAGATAGCGAAATTAAAAGAACTGGGACTCCCGATTCGGATTGTGCCTGGAGTCACGGCGGCTCTAGCTGGGGCTGCCGCTCTGGGCTTAGAATTTACTCTGCCCGAAATCACCCAGACTCTCATTATCACCCGGATCACTGGCAGGACAGCGGTTCCAGAAAGTGAAAAATTAACCAACCTGGCCGCCATCGGGGCTTCAATGGCTATTTATCTTTCCGCCGGCCATGGCCGAGAAGTGGGGCGAATTTTAGCCGAAAGCTATGGTTTCGAAGCTCCCGTGGCCTTACTTTACCGGGTCAGCTGGCCAGACGGCCGTACTATCTGGACTGTCTGCGGCCGCTTAGCGGAAACACTGGAAACTGAAGGGTTGGATCGTCACATCCTCATTTTAGTTGGTCCGGCCGTGACTGCTTTGAAAAACGGGCAGAGCGTCCCTAAAAGTAAGCTATATAATGCTTATAGTACACATAGTTATCGTTATAACCTCGATTAAGAGAGCTGCCACTGTGACCAATAGTTCTTTACCACCGCTGCCACCAATAGGCGTCCACGCCCTAACCATGCAAGGGGCGGTCTTAGCCAGCCATACCGCCCGCAATCTACTTGGTATTTACGACCCCACTATTTTTCTCCCCGAGCGCCTTAAAGATCACTACAAGACTAAAGTCCAGTATTTTCATAATTTTAGCGAGAACCTTTCGGGAACTTTCAACAGCTTTAAAGGCCATGTTGTGGTGGGAGCCACTGGAATGGTAGTGCGGATAATAGCCCCCTTACTTAAGTCTAAACAAACCGACCCGGCGGTGGTAGTACTGCCACAGGACGGTCGCTTCGCTATCAGTCTAATTTCGGGCCACCTCGGTGGAGGCAATCGCCTTACTCTGGAGGTGGCTCAGGCTGTGGGGGCTCAACCAGTCATTAGCACGGCTACCGATATTGAGGATATGCCCGCTTTAGAAATTATAGCCCAGAATCATAATCTGATAGTGGAAGATTATGCCCAGCTTATGCCGGTAAGCCGTCGGCTAGTTGAAGGTCATAAAATTCCGATTTATGATCCAGGCGATTTCTTGACGCCTTACTTAGCACCCTGGTCGAAAAGTTTTAAATTCTGTTCCGCTCTACCCACTGGTCTGGGACCTCAAGTAGTGGTCAACTACCACCTAGGGTCAGTCGACCCTGAAGCTCTAATTCTCCGGCCCCGGGTTATCTTTTTGGGTCTGGGTTGTCATCACGGCGTTAAACTAACCGAACTGGAAGATCTGATCGACCACAGCCTGGCTGAAGCCGCCCTAGCAGTGACAGCGGTAGCTGCCCTAGCCACAGTGGAAACCCGGGCTGATGAACCGGTCCTACTTAAGATTAGTCGAAACCGTCGTTGGCCCCTCATAATCTTTACCAAAAAGGAATTAAATCGCATCAATACCCCCAATCCTTCAGAAATAGTAAGAAAAAGAATAGGGATATTTTCAGTATGTGAAGCGGCAGCTCTGTTAGCGGCCGGGACGAATCACCTGATAATCGCTAAGAAAAAAAGATCCAAATCTACGCTAGCTGCGGCTATTAAGAGCACGGTCGACCAAGATATTTTTCTGCTACCCCAGAGATTATCCTCCCCGGAAACGAATTGACCTTGATTATACCTCTCCCCCCTCCTCTTACGGCTCGCAAGCCCTTCCAGCTAGACATTGTAGGGCTTGGTTCGGGCGGAATTAATGGTCTGACTCTGGCCGCTCAGAAAATTCTCAATTCGGCCAAAATTGCTTTCGGTTACGGCCTCTACCTGGATCAAGCCCAACCCTACCTAAAGAAAGCTCAAATTAAAAAAAGCGGTATGACCGCCGAAATGAAGCGGGCTGAAGAAGCTATTAATAGTGCCCTACTTGGCCACCGCACGGTTATAGTTTCTGGCGGAGACGCTGGGGTTTATGCCATGGCTGGAGCGGTATTTGAAATAGCCGCGGCCAGGAAACTGACTCTGGGTAAAACTGAAGGTCAGTTGTGCATCACGGTGGTGCCAGGAGTGCCGGGAGTGGTCGCCGGCGCGGCCCTTTTAGGCGCCCCCCTGAATCATGATTTCTGCTTAATTTCTCTTTCCGACCGCCTAACTCCCTGGATTGTAATCGAAAAACGTCTGGATATGGCCGCTCAGGGCGATTTCGTCATTGTGCTGTATAACCCAAAAAGCCGGAATCGGGATTGGCAATTGGGTCGGGTTGTCGAAATTCTGTTGGAGCGTCTGAGCCCGAAGACCCCCGCCGGAATAGTGATCCGAGCCGGTCGCAAGGAGCAAAAAGTATTTATAACCTCACTACCAGCTATACCCGAGGCCCCCGTAGATATGCAGACTCTGATCATCATTGGTAATCAAAGTACCTTTGTCTATCAAAATCACCTGATCACCCCACGGGGCTATATTCAGAAATATGGCCTAATTAGTCCTCAACGTCTCCACCGTGAGGTTAAAAAATAAGAATATATCTGATTACAAGGGCGACAGCTTTATTTTTTATTCTGGAAATATAAACTCTGCCGCTCCCAGTGCCTGACCGGTGGAGGTGGAGGCCTTAGAAAATTTTGGGCTGGGCCTGGCCGTTCTTAAGGCACACCTAACCAAAGATTTTTCTGTCAACCAAACGCCACCGCTTAAATTAAAGCTTTAAATAGAACCTACTGTCCGAAACTATTCCTTTCCTTCTGAGTTTTCTGGTTGAAATCAAAGTAAACGACTGGACCTTAGACTTTTTCCCTCGAAAAGTAGATTTTCAGGTCAACACCGGCCGTTTGTGGCTACGCTCCCCCCAGTGGCGCCGAGAAACAATTGGAAACCTTAAACCCGGTGCGTCCGAAACGTTCACTATGCCCGTTAATTCTTTGGTGTAGAACTCTTAACTAATAATGATAAAATTTATCTGCCTTTGTTTGACAGCGACGTAACTCTGGAAGTAACCCTTTCCCCTCTTTGATTAGGTCCTAGTGCCTAAAACTAGAGCTATCGTCCTTAAAGGATAGTCGATTCTAATGCTGCTTAAAATCAGCGGTCAAATTGTTACTCTCTTCAAAAAAATCGCCCTCCTTTTGACCTTTAATCTGGCCGAGGGAGTTGACCTTCCTGTTCCACCTAGTTTTAGATTAAAGTAACTTCTCCAGCCGAAACTACCTTCTGACAGCCAAGTTGGCGTCCATTCTTAACTTTTCAGAATTTCGCCTAGATTTTACAAGTTAGGGTTGAAGATAGATTTTACAGTGGAGGTCGGTTTAAAAAAATTAGCTCTTCCAACTCTGGATCAGGAGCTTTTTCGCTCAACTCATCTTTTTTTTCAGACTAAAATTGAAGAACTTTCGTTTAAAACCTATTTTTGGAAGTAGCCAGCCGCTAGCTGACAATGGCTCTAATACAATCGTAATCCTTTATTTTAAGGTTGCCCTAATAATCTCTCCACCGCTTTAATAACCGGATAAATCAATTTTCCGGTCGAACTCCCCCCCCCCGTCGTATTTTAGCGATCGAAGGCGGGTCCTAGTGGACTAGAAACCCGAAAGAAAATAGTCAACCGCGCAATCGGTTTTTTTATGTGCCTGCCAACCGAGTCACCGAAGACCGTAACTAAAACGGAGACCAGCCCTAATGTAACCTTATCATATTTTTCCTTGATTCAACGCACTCTACTGCTGGACACGGTAAGAACAAAGGTCAAAAGGAAGCACCCCATAAAGTTTAGACTTTACGGCGGAGTAATTCGCTGGTAGAAATACTGAATAGGGAAGAGAAAAAGGAGTCTAAAAGAAAAAAATAGTAAAAATATAACAACCGATCGACGAAAAAAACAATTACCCTTATACGTAAGCGTGAGGGACTAAAGATACGTTTATTTAGAAACTAATAATAATTGCGCTAAATCGCAGGGAGCTGAGAAATATTAACTGACGGCAGCTAACCTAAAAAAATAGTTATCCCCACTATTTAAACTTTACCTAAATATCATCAGCCTCCTCAAGCCAGCTAGATAAACCAGCTATTACCGAAGTTAATACAAATAAAAAATAGACTAAATTACAATATATTTTTTGAAGAATAAACCGTCGGCCTTCCTTTATTTCATTAAGGGATGGATATTTTTTATTTTAAAATAGTTAATAAAATAGTTCTCGTATAGTCCTGTTTTTAGACCTTTACAGTTAACTGGGTAACTCGGCTACCGCCGCTTTAAGTTGAGCCAGGGCCTGGGCTAGAAGACTTCTGGGGCAGGCAGCATTAAGGCGCATGAAACCCTCGCCGCCAAGGCCGAAAGCAAGGCCGTTGTTTAGACCCAGGCCAGCTTTTTTCACCATAAACTGAGATAGCTTAGTGTCATTCAAGCCTAGAGCTCGACAGTCTAGCCAGACTAGGTAAGTACCTTCTGGCCGATTAGGTTTGATCTGAAGAATATTTTTGGCGCAATAGTCACGGATAAAGTCTAAATTACCTTCCAGATAGCTCAACAGTTGGGTTAGCCATTCTTCACCGTGGCGTAAGGCCGCTTCCATGGCCACCAGGCTAAAGCAGTTATTACGGTGAATATCCATATTCCGCCACCAGTAGTCAAAACGCTCTTTATACTTATAATTAGGGAAGACTGTAGTGGAGGCCTGCAACCCAGCCAAGTTGAAGGTTTTGGTGGTAGAAAGGCAGGTAATGGTAATCTCGGCCGCTTCGGGTGAAAGGCTAGCGGTGGGGATGTGACGATACCCCTTAAATACCAAGTCGGAATGGATTTCATCGGAAATAAGAAGAACCCCAGCTTCTAGACAAAATCTCAGCATCTCGGTTAATTCCTCACTAGTCCAGACCCGACCCACAGGGTTGTGAGGACTACAAAGGATAAAAAAACTGGGGCGGCGCTTTAAGGTTTCGGCCATTTTACCAAAATCAACCGTGTACCGACCCCGATCTTCCGCTAATGGAACGGCCAAAGTTTTACGCCCCCAAGCCCGAATAACCTCATCGAATTCTGGATAACCTGGCGTCTGAATCATAATTTCGTCGCCGGGTTCTGAAAATTGCTGAATCAGAGCCGCTAAGGCTGGTACCACCCCAGGGCAGAAGCTCATTAAGTCGGGACTGACGTCCCAGCCATGACGACGGGACTGCCACTGGCTGTAAGCCTCTAAATAGCTGGCTGGTTTTGAGACATAGCCGAAAATACCCTGGGCAGCCCGGGTAATTAAGGCATTAATGATCGGCTGGGCTGTTTTAAAATCCATATCGGCCAACCACAAAGGAATTACATCTTGAGTACCAAACTTCTTCCAGCGTTCATCATATTTGACGCTGAAATTTTGGCTACGATCAATGATTTCATCAAAATTGTAATGCATCCACTCTTCCCTTTTGGCTCGCTACTCAATTTTTTAAACTATGAATGGGGGCCGGAATGCGACCGCCCAGGCCGATAAAGGCCGCAGCTTCAATATAATCGGCCACGACCATAATTTCAGCCCAGCCCAAAAGGCCACCGAAGTGAACCTTATCCCCAGCTTTTTTCCCGGGTACAGGGATGACCCGTACCGCTGTGGTTTTATGGTTGATCATGCCGATGGCCATTTCATCAGCAATAAGAGCGGAAAGAGTCGCGGCTGTGGTGTCGCCGGGCACGGCTACCATATCTAAGCCCACCGAACAGACAGCCGTTAAAGCTTCCAGTTTTTCCAAGTTCAAATAACCATCTACCACGGCCTGGCCTATACCCAAATCTTCCGAAACTGGAATGAACGCCCCCGACAGCCCCCCTACATGGCCGGAGGCGAAAGCGCCTCCTTTTTTGATGGCATCATTAAGTAGGGCCAGAATAGCCGTGGACCCGGGTGTCCCGATAGCTTTAAGACCCAGAGTTTGGAATATTTCTCCAACCGAATCGCCCACCTGAGGCGTGGGGGCCAGTGATAGATCCACTACCCCGAAAGGTAGATTCAGGGCCGCCGCTACTTCTCGTCCTAATAGTTCACCTACCCGAGTGACCTTGTAAGCGGTTCGCTTAATGGTTTCGCTAATCTGATCGAATTTGGGTCGGGGGTCCTGAGCCATAACCCGATCTAAAGCCTTTTTTACAACCCCAGGGCCGGAAACCCCTACATTAATGACAGCGTCAGGTTCACCCAAGCCCTGATAAGCCCCGGCCATAAAGGGCATGTCCGGTGGGATATTAGCGAAGGTCACTAATTTAGCGCAGCCCAAAGCCTCAATATCGCAAGTGGCCTCAGCCGTCCGCTTAATAATTTCGCCCATGAGAGCTACGGCGTCCATATTAATACCGTCACGGCTTGAAGCCACATTAACCGACGAGCAAACCCGCTTAGTTTCAGCTAGAGCTTGAGGAATAGCTTGGATTAGAGCCATGTCGCCCTTGGAAAAACCCTTTTCCACTAGTGCCCCGAATCCGCCAACAAAATCGACTCCCACCGCCTCGCCCGCCCGATCTAGAGCCAAGGCCACCTTAACCATCTGATCAGAGTTAAAGGAGCTAGCTAAAGCGCTCATAGGGGAAACAGCCAGGCGCTTATTGACTACAGGAATACCGTACTTACTCCCGACTCGGTCACAGACTTTAACTAAATCTTCCGCATGAGTTATTATTTTTTTTATTATTTTAGCGGTTAGGCGGTTTAAATCGTCGGAAACGCAATCCATCAGAGATAGCCCTAGCGTGATAGAGCGGACATTTAGATGTTCGTTTTTCAACATCTCCAAAGTGCTAATAACTTCGCGATCGGTGAGCATTGTCGATTCTATCCTGAAGGCGTTTTTACAAACGATGAATGGCTTCGAAGATGTTGCGGTGTTGAAGGCTCATTTCCATACCTAGACCTTTGGCGGCTAGTTTCAGAGCTTCACGCAGAGCAGCCTGATTAGTCTCTCGGGGGACGGAAAGCTCAAAAAACATCACTATCCGCTGACCCGGATGATATGGAACCGTTGGTAGGGAAATGGCTCTCAGAGTATCGATATTGACTTCAAAACTGGAAAGAACCCCGGATATTTCTGGAATTAGTTCCGGCCGGCCCTGCCCCCGCACCGTGACTACATAAGATTCGGTCGTAACCTCGACCTGATCTTCAGGAACAGCACCCACTTCCCGAACCAATTGGGTTAGTCCGCTGCTTTCCAACTTCTGATCCAAAAGCTGGGTCAAATCAATCAGGTTTATCTCCGAAGACAAGGTGCACGAAAAAAGGCCCGCAAATTCACCCAACAGGGTGGTCTGGCTGACTTCGATGACATTCAGTTTAAAATCAGCTAGAACCCGACTAACCTGATGAATGATACCGGGACGATCCCGCCCTAGAATGGTAACCAAAACATTCCGCATGGATTTCCTCGTGCATAAACTTAATAGTTTAGAATATAACAATTAAGAATAACACCGTCTTTCCGTAAAATCAAGCTATTCAGGGTAGTGGTAGCTATTCTTATTTTAGCATATTTTGTATTAAGTTTATCGGAACATACTTGAATTTATGTTAAATTATATTCACGAGGTCTTTGAATAAATATATATTCTTACTACGTGAGAAGGCCGAAGAAGCGCCCGTTAAGCAAGTATTTCGGTTAAAATAATTATTTTTTTATATCTAACATATGTTTGAATAACTATATCCGCCAGATGCTGGATTAATTTCCAACCACTCATTTTAACTCGGTAATTTTTAATATTATTTTTAACTTGCGTCTGATAGATATCCTGAAGCCCTTTAAATAATTAAACGACAGATTTTTAACTGCTCTGGATTAACCTCAGTAATTTAATTCTTATAAAATATATTAGTTTAAAGTATTTTTATATATTCTTGGGAACCGTTATTGTCACGCCAGGCTAAAATATAATTCTCCCCCTGGCCCCAGAAATTATAACCTCGCTGGACGGGGATAAGAAACAAGACTACAAATAAAAAGCCACTTTACGCTAGCTGAATAAGCAGACTTCAAAAGTCAAAAAATTGCGCTCTATCTTTTTAGAGTGACGACTTTTATACCTACTAGCCGAGTTATGAAAAAAATTGTCGCCTGAGTTCAACTTCATCTTTACTTATATTCTTTCCACCTACAAAATTGTACAAGAGTATCTTTCTAACAAAGATAATATTAAGAGCTTGCTTAGATGCACTGAAAGTTAGTGAACAATAGAAAATAAGATTTTTAATGGTTCAAAAAATAACGGTTATACTCTGAAATATAATTTCAAACATAAGAAAGAAACTCTCGCTGCACTTTTAGTAGTATTTATTTTGTTAGCCTTCACCATGCGCAACGATTATTGGTTAATCAAAATACTATGGTAGAAAGCACAAATTAGCTCCAGTGCAAAAACTCAGCCGGATATGCCCCCCCGCAAAATTATATCTATTTAGAAAACAAGAATACATCCGAGACTCATCTACTAACGAGAGAGGTATGACAGCCTTTACCATTACAGTTATAATGATTTTACAGCGACTAAAACCAGACTAAACCCGGTTGAAGAAAAAAGTGGAATTCAGGATCGTAAAGTGGTTAAAAAAATTCGTACCTCAGGCGTAATCCGCCGGTGAGACTCTGGCGGACGCCTAAAGAAGCGCCTACTCCCACCTGAGCGGAAAAACCACTGTCCGGAGCCGATCTAAAAATTAGACCCGCTTCGCTTAGCAAACTGTCACCCCCGAAGTCAGGGGGGTTAACTGCATAAATTCCTTCAAGTTTAAAATCCTGTCGACCGTTAAATTCATGCTCCCAGACCGCTCCAGTGTAAATTTTTAAGCAATCGGTAGCCTCAAAATTAAACCGGCCACCTAGATGAGTTCTGGTGGAATTTAATTCATCAAATTGAAAAATGGAATTTAATTCATCAAACTGAAAAACTGCGCCCACGACCTGGCTTTTTTGATGTGACCAAAGCATTCGGGTATAAAGATTCAAATTAATCATTTCACTCAAGTCGAGTAAATAACCCACTCCGCCAACAGCACCGAAATAAGGGTTGGACCAGAAAAGAGCCGATGGCACCACCGGCGAAACGTTAATTTCAGTTTTAGCCTGGCCTGTCCGACAAGATATTTCCATAAAGGCCCCATTATGAAATTCCGTTCGGGTCAAAAAGCCTCCGCCCACATAACGGCTATTGCCGCTGGACTGTATTTCCCCCAAAGTAACTGGAGATACATTAATGTCGTAACTACCGGATCCGCCTTCGACAAAAAGCCCGAGAGTGAAGCTATCGATGGGCGAATCATCCACTGTGAAGCGCCGGCCCAACCCAGTTAAGAATAAGACGCCTCGAACATCTATCTCGCCCACCACATCATATTTATTCCTAGCGCCGACCAGCCCACCGAAGGCTAAAATCTGATTACCCCCACCCGATCCAACCGGGGACTGAAAAGCCGACCCATAAGTCAGTTCAGCCCCCTGATTCAGCAGAGCCTGGGTGGGCAATCGTAACTGGGCCTGCGCCTGTAGAACATCCAGAGGAGCCTGAGCCTGAGCTAGACCGGAAATAGCCGTAAAAGAAAAAAAACAAATTAAAGCTATCAAAACCTGGTCGCCCGGTTTTTTTTCCCGTCTGGCTTCAATTTCGCCGATCATCTTTTCCGTCCTCTCTCCTCTAGCATAAAAAGGTCAAATTAATAATGAACAATTTTATAAAAAATAGAACGACTGACTCGCTTTTTAAATAGCGGTCAAAACAGCTAAAGCCCCTAGAGGGAAAAGACGATTGCAGCCGCCATGACTAACAGGCGCATTCATTAAAACCGGGCCGGAAAAATCTTCGGCTGCCTCTTTTAAAAGATCCCGCACCAAAGCCGGAGAACCGCACCGAATAAAGCGGCCGAAAACTAACCCAGAAAGCCGCAACCAAAGATAGCTTTGTCTCAGCGAAATCAGAAGGCGATCCAGCCGATAGGCATATTCATCGGCATCTTCCACCAGCAAAATAGCCCCAGTAAAGTCAGGCAGCCAAGGACTAGTTAGAAGGTGGATGAGCAAAGTTAGATTACCACCCAAAAGCGGCCCTCGAGCCCGGCCAGGCTTTAAAACATCCCGGTCTTGAAAAGTCCAGCCGCCCGCAAACGGTACCCTCCTAAGAGCCCACCGCAAATCGGCCTGACTGCAAGTGTCGACCAAATCAGCCGGGTTAATTTTACCTAAAGAAATCAGCATGGGTCCGTGATATCCTATGACTCCAACCGCAGCTAAACGGCCCAAGTGAAGCGCAGTTAAATCAGAAAAACCGATAATAGGTTTTGTGGGCCAAGCGGTCCAGCGATTAGCCAGAAGCGGTAAAAGTCGCTGGCAACCCGAACCGCCACGCACAGCCAACAACCCGGCTACTTCCGGATCCATCATCAGCCGATCCATAAAATCTAGCCGGAACTGGTCACTTCCGGCCAAATAGCGCTGACGGCGAAAAATATTTTTCGGCCAACTAGTCTCCACCCCCCAGCTCGTCAACACCAAACGAGCCCGCGCAAATTCCTCGGCCTCAAAATGGTGAGCCGGGGCAAAAAGACCCCATTTCCGCCCCGGCTCGGGCGCGGTCGGCCAGACCAACCCGGGGCCGGCCTCACCGCTCCAACAAAGCTTGCCACTCATCTTTCAACGCCAGGCCATCTCATTGTAAACTATTTTTAAACCTTCCAAAGTCAAATCAGGTAAAACCTCTTCAATTTGAGTGGATTCGGAAGCGATAAGGGTAGCTAGACCGCCAGTAGCCAAAACCTTAGCCGGACCCAATTCCTTTTTAATCCGGGTCACCAGGCCATCAACTAAAGAAACATACCCGTAAATTAGGCCGACATTAAGATTAGATATGGTATCCTGAGTTATAATCCGATCTGGAAGGTCAAAGAGTTCCAAGCGAGGAAGACGACAAGTCTTCTGAAAAAGAGCCTCAGCGGAGAGCCGAAGACCCGGGGCGATAGCTCCGCCTAGATGTTCGCCATCTTCAGAAATACAATCGAACGTTGTAGCCGTACCGAGATCCACAACTATAACCCGGGTTCGGACCCGGCGATAAGCGGCAATAGAGACAGCTACCCGGTCGGCGCCCATTTCTATAGGGTTCAGATAGCGCAGAGATAAAAGAGTCTGCCGATGGGCTTCTAAAAAAATAGGTCGCTGCTTAACATATTTAGCCCCGAAACGCTCCAATGCCGGGCGCATAGGTGGGACTACGCTAGCAATAATGAACCCGCTTATGGATCGGAAATCGAATCCAGCGGCGTTCAGCACCCCCCCGATGGCCAGACCTAACTCATCCAAAGTTGATTCGCGACGGGTGGAAAGGCGCCAATCAGCCTTAAGCTCATCGCCCAACCACAGGCCACAATTCATATTGGTATTTCCAATATCCAAAGTAAAGAGCATAAATTTGTCCTTAACAAGAAAGGGATCAACCACCCAATTCGGCGGCCACCAGATCGGCAGTCTCCTCGGCTAGAGTGGTTATTTCATCTAAATTATCGCCCTCAATCATGATGCGGACTACAGATTCGGTACCAGAGGGCCGCAAGATAACCCGACCACGCCGACCGAGACGGCAAGTAAGCCTAGCCACCTGTTCAACGATAACCGGGTTACTTTCAACTTCTTTGGGCAGGGTAGCCTTAACATTAAGAAGAACCTGGGGTAAGGGTTCCATCAAAGCGGCTAGATCGGCTAGAGACCAACCTTCTTCTTTTATAGTCAAAATTATTTGCAAAGCGGCCAAGATACCGTCGCCAGTGGTGCCATAATCCAGAAAAATAAGATGGCCGGATTGTTCGCCACCAAAATTGAGTCCGTCCTGGCGCATACGCTCAACCACATAGCGGTCGCCCACCCTAGTTCGGATCAGATTGATACCCACCTGGGCCAGAGCTATTTCCAGACCCATGTTACTCATTATAGTAGCGACCATAGTATTCTGGTTTAGTCGACCGACCCGGGCTAAGCGCCGGGCACAGATATTCATGATTTGGTCACCGTCCACCACTTGACCCCGGCCGTCAACAAAGATTACCCGATCTGCATCACCGTCCAAGGCTAGCCCTAGATCGGCTCCAGTTTCGAGAACCTTTTTAATACACAGTTCCGGCTGAAGCGATCCCACCCCGAGGTTAATATTAACGCCGTCCGGATTAGTCCCGATCAAATGAATCTTGGCCCCCAATTCCTCAAAAACCATAGGCGCCGTACGGTACGCTGCCCCATGGGCGCAGTCCAGAACCAAAGTTAAGCCTTCTAAATTTAAATAGCGGGGAAAAGTACTTTTAAGAAAAACTACATAGCGACCTACGGCGTCATCCACTCGTTCGGCCCGCCCCACTCCATCGGACCGAGGACGGTACCGGTCCAGAAGCGAAGGATCACTCAGATATTGTTCCAAGCGGGCCTCTATTTCATCGGGTAGCTTGAAGCCATCGGCGGCAAAAATCTTAATCCCGTTATCATAATAAGGGTTATGAGAAGCACTAATAACCACCCCAGCATCAGCCCGAAGGCTGGTGGTGAGGAAAGCTAAACCAGGCGTAGGCAAAGGTCCAGCCAGAAAGACATCGGCCCCCTGACTCAGGAAACCCGAGGTCAATGCTTCTTCCAACATATAACCCGATCGACGAGTATCTTTACCCACCACCACTCTAGGACAACGAGCTTTTTTTATTTCCCGCAGATAGTGAGCTACGGCTCGGCCCAGAGCCAAAGCAAATTCGGCGGTCATTGGATACTGGTTAACTACACCGCGGATACCATCAGTGCCAAAGAGGTGGCGACAGACTGCTGTCATTTTTTAGACCTTTCACCCGATTTTTCAGGCTTATAAGTCACTGTAACATTCGCCGGGCTTATAGCGGTTACGTTAACCCCCTCAGGAGGCACAACTATCACCGGTAGAGACAGGCAGTTCTCCTGCTGAAAGCTAGCCCAGTCGATAAAGACCCGGGGCCGGATTTCTTCGGCCTTAACGGACTGACTACGAGATAAGGGCCAGGAGACCGAAATAGTTACCTGGGTAGGCGAGATGTCAAAAAAAGAAGGTGAAGGGCCGTCGTTTTTTAACTCTATTTTAATGGGTAATTTGGAAAAGGAGGCCGTGGTATACACAGCGTCTACTTCAAGGGCAACCTGTATTTCCTTAGGTGAAAAATCAATCAGTTTCTGATCAAGTTCAGGCAAAGCGACCGTAGTCACTAAAAAGATTGAATGAGTCATATTTTCCACGGAAATGGGGGTAGTATATAAATTATTTATCTTATTGATAAGCTCTTTAGGCCCTTTAATAACAACTTGATCCGGGGTTAGGACAACACTTTTAAACTGGTAGCCAGGGCCGGGAGTACCCACTATGACGGGCTCTAAATCAAGCTTTTTTTCGACTCGACGTAGCGCCTCAAATTCGATTAGCGACGGGGAAAGTTCGCTTACCTGAACCCCCCAAGGCAAGTTCAGAGAATCGGACGTAAGTGGAAAGGCATTATAGCCTTCTCGAGATGAAGAAACATCCAGGGGTAGCTTCAACTTGCGGTCGGTTAAAAAACGAACCTGGGCAGTATTGGCCAAAATACGACAGGTTATTTCCCGAGGCACTTCAGAAGTGACGATCAGGGCTTCTGGCAGATTAGTCAGCTCTAGTTGCAGAGGCACTTCCAAAGCAGTGGTGTCCTCGCCGACCAAAGTTAGCCACAGACAAAACGAAAGAATCAACGAAACCACAAAAGAAGATATTTTGCCGCTCACCCGACCCTCGACTTCCCTTGGTTCTTTTTAGTGACCAAGCTCAGCTGAGATAAAAGACGGTCACGCAAATTAGCCGCACCCATCATAACCACCACCTCACCGTCTTTAACTAAAGAGACTAACCCCCTTTCCTCGGAAACCACAACTACCAGAGCATCTGTTTCCCGAGATAGGCCGATAGCCGCCCGATGCCTGGTGCCGAAAAAGCGACTGACATTGTCTTCGGAGGGAAGTAGGGGCAGAAAACAGCCAGCCGCAGCCAATCGACCATCCTGAATAATAACCGCACCATCATGTAGAGGTGAAGAGGTATGAAATAGAGCCAATAGGAGACGATCAGAAACTATAGCTCCAATCAGGCCGCCGGTTTCTGTATATTCACCCAGGTTCACCCCTTGTTCAAAGGCAATCAAAGCCCCGATACGCTTTTCGGCCATAAAGAAGGCGGCCCGTACCACTTCATTAATCGCATCCAGCAATTGAGAGTTAGTACGAGTAATGGAAAAGCGAGCTATGCGGGCCAATCCCCGGCGAATATCGGAAGAAAAAAGAACAACTATAACTACAATAAGGTTGCCGGCAAAAGAAGAAATCAGATAACGAAGGGTTAGAAACTCAAAGCGGTTGGCCATAAGATAAGTAACCATAACCAACCCTAAGCCAAGAAAGACCTGGCCACTACGAGTTCCCCGAACTAACCGGATAACGTAATAGATCAGCAGCCCAACCAGAAAGATATCGGCGATATCTTCCCAGCGCATAGATTTAATAGCACCAAATATGGTTGAGATGCTAAACAAACGACGTTTCCTCGATAGACGAGTTAAGGAGCCAAAAATATAGCCCGGGCCAGATCCACAGCCTCTCGATTGGGTGTGGCCCGGTGAACTCGAATAATTTCAGCCCCCTTCAGAACAGCAATGGCATCGGCGGCAGCAGTAACCACCTCGCGCTTTAAAAGCGGTAGATTCCCAAGAACTTTCCCAAAAAACCCTTTACGAGACAACGCCATAACTCGGCGGTAACCCCGGGGAATGATCCGGTCGAAATGCCTGATAATAGAAAGATTATGTTCCACAGTCTTACCGAAACCTACCCCCGGATCCAACCAGATCAGCTCCCGGGGCACCCCGGCCACTTCGGCAGCCCTAGCTCTTTCCAGTAAAAAATTATTAATTTCAGTCACCACATCATCGTAGTGAGGTTCGATCTGCATGGTTTCCGGGTTGCCCTGCATATGCATCAAAATAATCGGCACCCGCTGGCCGGCGGCCACATCCAGAATACGCGGGTCTTTGCGTCCGGCGTAAATATCATTAATAATAGCTGCCCCGGCCGCAATGGCTTTTTCAGCCACCACGGCTTTGTAAGTATCAACGGAAATAGGCAATCTCGTCTTTTTAGCTAGAACCGTTAAAACCGGCTCCAACCGTGCCCATTCCTCTGCTTCGGACACCTGCTTTGAGCCGGGGCGGGTTGACTCAGCGCCCAAATCGAAAAGGTCGGCCCCTTCGGCCTCCTCAACCAGGGCCGCTTCCACCGCTTCCTCCGGGCGGCGGAAACGGCCGCCGTCAGAAAAAGAATCAGGGGTCAGATTGATAATGCTCATAATAAGCGGTCGAGCAAAATTTAAAGTCCACTCTCCGACCTTAGTCCGCCAAGACAGAAAGTCAGGCCAAGATTCCATCACCGGGGCGGCTGGGGAAGGATAATTAATATTGAAGCTAGTCATAAAACCCTTATTTTAACGGTTTAGACCCGGGACTTTCCGGGGCCTGATCTTGCAAGACCACGCTTTCTTCAGGCCTATCTTCCGGTTCCGCCGAAGTTGCTTTTTTATCTGTCTTCGAATTCGAGTTAACTGAACGTTTGAGGCCCTCCGCCTTCAGAACATTTTCACAAATATCCAGAACTTCCTGAGAATCAATAGTCTCTTTTTCCAAAAGTCTCTCAGCCAAAACGGTCAGAGTTTCCAGATTCCGAGTGATAATTTCAGTGGCCCGGATATGAGCGGAACGTACCAAATCTGATATTTCCTGGTCAATGCGCTGAGCTGTAGCTTCTGAATACTCGCTACGCTGAGCGATTTCTCGGCCTAGGAAAATCTGTTCCTCTTTTTTACCAAACGTCTGAGGGCCCAGGGCCTCAGTCATACCCCACTTGCAAACCATATTGCGCGCTATTTCTGAGGCCCTTTCAATATCATTGCCAGCCCCGGTGGTCATCTGTTTTAAAGCGACCTCCTCCGCCACTCGACCGCCCAAAAGCATCACCAGCTTAGCTTTAAAATAATTACGGTTATAGGTATAACGATCTTCGATCGGTAATGAAACCGTTACTCCTAGCGCTCGACCCCGAGGAATAATACTGACCTTATGCAAAGGATCCAGCCCAGGTTCTAGCACTGAAATGAGAGTATGTCCAGCCTCGTGCCAGGCAGTGGTGCGTTTTTCTTCCTCACTCATGATCAAGCTCTTACGCTCCACACCCATCATCATCTTATCACGAGCTGCATCCATATCGGCGGCTTCCACTTTTTCCTTGTCAGCTCGGGCGGCCAGAAGAGCCGCTTCATTAATGAGATTTTCCAAGTCAGCCCCAGAAAAGCCCGGAGTCCCTCTAGCTACCACCGCTAGGTTAACGTCGGTGGCCATAGGAACGCGGCGGCTATGAACCACCAGAATCTGTTCGCGACCCTTGATGTCTGGCACCGGCACAACCACTTCACGGTCAAAGCGGCCAGGCCGCAGGAGGGCCGGATCTAGTACATCAGGTCGATTAGTAGCGGCAATGAGGATCAGGCTGTCATTAGACTCAAAGCCATCCATTTCAACCAAAAGCTGATTTAAGGTCTGTTCCCGCTCGTCATGGCCGCCGCCCAGTCCCGCGCCTCGATGACGGCCCACGGCGTCTATTTCATCAATAAACATGATACAAGGAGCAGCTTTTTTACCCTGCAAAAACATATCCCTGACCCTAGAGGCCCCGACACCCACAAACATTTCCACGAAATCAGAGCCGCTGATGGAAAAAAATGGCACGCCGGCTTCCCCAGCAATGGCCCTAGCCAAAAGGGTCTTACCCGTACCGGGCGAACCCATGAGAAGAACCCCTTTGGGAATGCGACCACCAAGGCGGACAAATTTTTTAGGCTCTTTTAAAAAGTCGACGATCTCCGACAGTTCAGCTTTGGCCTCATCTATACCAGCCACATCGGCGAAAGTCACTTTTTTCTGTTCCTCCGACAAAAGCCGGGCCCGGCTTTTGGCGAAGGTCATGGCCTTACCGCCGCCCTGCATCTGGCGCAGAAAAAACATCCAAACCGCCACTAAAAAAATAATCTGTAAAAGAGCCCCACCTAAACTTAACCAGAACGAGGAAGTCTGGGGCAGCATGTTAACGATAACTCCCTTAGCCCGTAAAAGAGGCAGGAGTTCCTGATCATAATAATTATAAGTGGCCATCCACTTGCGGCCGTCATTCAGTTGCGCTACAATTTCCGAATCAGTCAACGAGACCTCAGTGACTCGGTTATCGGATACGGCCTGCCAAATATCGGAATAAGTTCTTTTATTAGCGGGCTCAACCGATTTAAAAAAATTCATAGCCCCGAAAACGGCTATACCGATCATAGCCCAGATGATAATATTCTTGGAATAATTGCCCAAATCGGCCTCTCTACCGGATTCCCCGGCGGGTCTTTTAGTCACAAAGATACTGCCAGTTTCGCCGCAGCACATTTCGAAATCTTTAGTGCGCCTAACCTTTTAAGTTATACGGTATTCGATACTTTTTTTCAACTTAATTTTCCCGAACTCCCCATAATGAGGGTTCCACCGGAGGCAAGATACGACGAAGATGACCAATCCGGAGCAAACGGGAAGCAAGAGACGTCTAGCGGCGGTGGTGCTGGCTAGAATCGATTACGGTGAAGCTGACCTTATTGTCACCTTTTTAACTCGAGAGCTGGGCCTTTTAAAGGCCCTGGCCCGTTACGGGCGGCGCAGTCTCCGACGTTTCGGGGGGGGGCTTTTATCCCCGGGAGTTTCAGCCTGGTATAACTTTACCCTTAAACCTCAGGCCACTCTAGCCTTCGTGGAAAACGGCGAAGAAAACCTTAAATCCCCCCGCCTGCCGGCCGATCCAGTGCGGCAAAGTCTAGCCGCCTTTGCCCTGGAACTGGCCCGAAGCTTTGAAACTCCCTTTAATCCCGCCCCTGAAAGTTTTCGACTTCTGGTACACCATCTAGGTCGGCTGGCCCGTTGTTCCAGCGATGAAGCCGCCCGACTGATGTCGCTAGATTTCGTGGCTAAATATATGGAACTAGCCGGCTTCGGCTCAGCTTTCTCCGACTGCCTCATTTGCGGGACAAAAACCGCCGGGACGGCCACTGATTGGCACTGGGACCCGGAAGCGGGGGGGCTTTATTGTCCACTTTGTCTGAAACAGGCTCCACTCCGTCCCAACTGCCGCCTAGTTTCTCCAGCTATTTTAAATCATCTACAGCCGCAGGGAAAGGACACCAAGCTCCCGCTTCTAACGGTCAATGACCTAGCCGAGGCCGAACTGTTCTTTGAAAAATTGGCTGAGCACCAGCTCGGACGTTCTCTTAAAGCTATGAAGGCCGCCCGCCAGTTTTTTGATAAAACCAGCGGTCGGCCCTAACAAGAAAAATCCAACAAGCCTAGGAAAAACCCAACCAGCTGATTCTATTTCCGGCTCGTAGCCAGCCCAACGGTTTGACCCAATAGAGGTAAAAAAGAATCACCAAGCTTCAGAAGATATCGAAGACTCTCGGGATCCATAGAACTACGAGCGATAACGTTCAGTCCAGCCGAAGCGCCATAAAGATAAACATTTTCAGAATTATGGCCTACGTCCATACCGGCAGCTATCTTTTTTTCTTCATCAGATTCACCATGTAATTTCGTCAGATCGACCACATACACCAGATTTAGCGGAGCAGTAGCTACATATTGCTGTTTGCCGGCGGCCGCCCGGTGGTCGCCGCTAAGAATTGGGATAAGCTGGTGCCCCTGGGGATCATATTTATAAACGGCCGCCTGAGTAAAGGCATAAATATCAATAGGCTGAGAATTAAAGCTGGAAGGAGCGGTACGGCCCACCCCACCTTCTTCCATTTTCCGGCGGTTAATACCACCGGCGGCCCAAAGAATTTCAGAAAGTTCCTGACGACTCAATTCGCCCGCACCGTATACCCGCTCGGAATGACGATCTCGCAGCGCCTCCAACACCGTTTTCCCTTTAGAAAAAATCGGCTGCTGCAATTTAACGATCGCTAGTTCATCCGCCGCCGCCGTCGTCGCTAGAAACAGAAACAGAACTAGCCCCAGCCAAAAATATTTTCCCACTCTCATAATCGCCGCTCCCTTCCATTTTCAAGTTAATTTTAAGATTAGGATACCATCGTGGTTAAAAGTTCTAGAGCCGCTCCCAGGCCCTCAGCCGCAGGGCCGCCCGCCTGAGCTAAGTCATCACGACCACCACCACGTCCGCCCACCAGAACCGCCATCTGGCCCACTAGTTCTCCAGCTTTAAAACGTCCGGTTAAGCCGGAACCAACCAAAACTAAAAGCATAGCCTTGCCTTCGACGGTTTTAGCGGCCAGACCAATCAAAGCCGTTACCCCTAAGCGGTCTTTAAGTTCATCAGCCAAAAGGCGCAGGGCTTTGGGGTCGGTAGCTTCAACCTCAGCAGCTAGAAACCTAAAACCACCCCGGTCCACCGCCTGATCGGCTAATTCAGCCACCCTAACTCCGGAGGGTCGATCGCTACTTTTTTCTAGTTCCCGGACCCGAGCCTGTAGTTTGACCAGGCGCTCCGCTAATTCTTCAGGCTTAGCTTTCATAACGCCACTGATTTTCGCCAGCTGACGACGCTGGCGTTGGAAATAGTCTAAAGCAGCCTCACCAGTTAAGGCATCGAAACGCCGCACCCCGGCGGCCACCGCGCTTTCTCCAACGATAACAAAAGCCCCAATCTCCCCGGTCCGATTTACATGAGTGCCTCCGCACAGTTCTTTAGAATAATCTCCTATGGAAACCACTCGCACTTTTTCCCCATAGCGTTCTTCAAAAAGAGCAATGGCCCCGGTTTTAACAGCCTTATCCCGACTATTCACCTCGATCCCTACCTGCAGATCGTAACTGATGGCCGCGTTCACCAGTTTTTCCAGATTTTCAATCTCCTCAGGGCTTACAGCCGCAGAATGAGTAAAGTCAAACCGGAGCCGGTCATAGGCTACCAAAGAACCGGCCTGACGCGCCTGTTCACCTAAAAGAACCCGCAGAGCCTTATGGAGTAAATGAGTGGCGCTATGATTGCGGGCCGTAGCCAGACGATGGGCTTCGTCGACGACTAAACGACCTTTCCCCCCAGCTTGCACAATTCCTTCGGTCAAAGTCCCAAAATGGAGAAAAACCCCTGATCCCGGCGCTTTCCGCACATCATAGACATCCACTAGACCGGCGGGAAAATGAATTTCTCCCACATCCCCAACCTGGCCGCCGGAAAAAGCGTAAAAGGGAGTCGCAGCAAAGATTAGAACCACTTGATCCCCCGGCGAAGCGGTCTGCATTTTTTTGCCGTCCTTAATTAAAAGAACTAAAGGCTCCTCAAGGGTCAGAGCATCATAACCCGTGAAGGCAGTTATAAACCCTTCGGCAGTTAATTCATTAACTAGAACCGACACCCGATCATTACTTTTTTCGGCCGCCCCCTTCCAGAAAGCACGACTACGGATCCGCTGTTCGCTCATAGCCTTGTTAAAAACTGGTTCATCTACTGTAAGACCATGCTCCCGAGCCACATCGGCCACTAAATCTAAGGGAAAGCCGTAAGTATCGTAAAGTTTAAAGGCCAAGCGGCCGTCAATAACTCGACCATTTTTTTTACCGAGCTCGTTTATGGCTTCATTTAGCATTGCCAAACCCGCGCCCAGAGTTTCATCAAAGCGTTCCTCCTCAGCGGTGATAATCTGTTTAATATAAGTCCCATTATCTACCAGATCGGGATAGGTCTCCCGCATATTGGTGATGACAACATCAGTCAGTTCTGCCAAAAAAGGTTTTTTCAAGCCGAGCTGACGCCCGTGACGCACAGCCCGCCGCAAAATACGACGTAGAACGTAACCGCGCCCCAGATTTTCAGGCCGCACCCCATCGCCGATTAAAAAAGTTATGGCCCGGGCATGGTCGGCCAGCACCCGGGTGGAGATGTTGGAAGCGAAGCCCCCGTCGCCGGGTTTTAGTTCCTTCTTATAAATATAAGGACAGTCAGTCAAGGTGGATATTTTTTTAATTAACGGTGTAAAAAGATCAGTTTCGAAATTAGAATCAACTCCCTGGCAAATGGCCGAAACACGCTCTAGGCCCATACCCGTGTCGATAGAAGGCTTGGGCAAAGGCTTCATGGAACCATCAGGGAAGCGTTCAAACTGCATAAAAACTAAGTTCCATAATTCCAGAAAGCGATCGCAGTCGCATTCAGGGTCACAACCGGGACGGCCGCAACCGATATGGGAGCCCTGATCAATGTGAATTTCGCTACAAGACCCGCAAGGGCCAGTATTACCCATGGACCAGAAATTGTCTTTTTCCCCCAAACGGATGATACGCCCGGCGGGAAAACTAGTTACTTTTCGCCATAAATCAAAAGCTTCATCATCGTCTCTATAGATAGTAATATAAAGGCGATCCGCCGGCAACCCATATTCCCGAGTTAATAATTCCCAGGCGAAAGCAATGGCTTCGGCCTTAAAATAATCACCAAAGGAAAAATTGCCCAGCATTTCAAAAAAAGTATGGTGCCGGGTAGTATAGCCAACGTTTTCCAGATCATTATGCTTGCCACCGGCCCGCACGCATTTCTGAGAGGTAGTAGCCCGGTTGTAGTCGCGCTTTTCTTCGCCAGTGAAAAGGCGTTTAAACTGGTTCATGCCAGCATTGGCGAATAAGAGAGTCGGATCATCCTGAGGGACAAGAAGACTGGAGGTTATATGACGGTGCCCACGGTCACCGAAGTAATTCAAGAATTTACTTCTGACTTCACTGGCCTTCATAAAAATAGTTCCCTCCCGAAAACAAACTAACTAATCGCCGATTCACCAATTTCCCTCAAAGCTTCACCGGCTATTCTAGCATCGTGAGGTTCTATGACCTCAACCATTTTTTCAGGGATGAGACCATAAGCGCCACGAAGCTTTGTTTCTATTTCAAAAGCGATATCTCTATTTTCCTGCAAAAAACGGCGGGCATTTTCCTTACCCTGACCCAATCTTTCACCATTAAATGAATACCAGGAGCCGCTTTTGTCGACAATGTTCATGGCCACACCTATGTCTAGAAGCTCACCTTCCCTAGAAATTCCGCACCCAAAGATTATCTCAAACTCTACTTCCCGGAAAGGAGGAGCCAGCTTATTTTTAACTACCTTGGCCCGGACCAGATTACCAAGACGATTTTCCCCATCCATCACTTTGCTTTTAAAGCGAATCTCAATGCGTTGGGTAGCGTAAAATTTAAGGGCGTTACCACCAGTAGTAACCTCAGTCGGCCCATAACCTATACCGCCTATTTTAGCACGCACCTGATTAATGAAGATAACAGCAGCCATAGACCGATGAATGGCGGCGGTGAGTTTGCGAAGGGCTTGACTCATCAGGCGGGCCTGGAGGCCCACATGAGTATCACCCATATCGCCTTCTATTTCGGCCGCCGGAACCAGAGCGGCCACGGAATCAATAACGATAAGCTCCACCGCACCACTGCGAACCAGAATCTCGGCGATATCCAGAGCCTGCTCACCGTTATCAGGCTGGCTGATAAGTAATTCATCGGTATTAACACCCAAACGTCGGGCGTAGCTAATATCCAAAGCGTGTTCGGCATCAATATAGGCAGCTACACCGGGGCCTCCAGCCAGACTATTTTGTTTCTGCACTTCCGCCACCCCGTGGAGAGCCAAAGTAGTTTTACCCGAACTTTCAGGCCCATAGACTTCAATAATACGGCCACGGGGGAAGCCCCCGACGCCCAAGGCAGCATCGAGAGCTAGGGAACCGGTGGAGATGACCGGAATATCCACCTGTTCTCGCTCACCCAGCTTCATAATAGAACCCTTGCCGAAGCCTTTTTCAATCTGCTCCAACGCCGCATTTAAGGCCTTGTCCCGCGCTTCCAAGGTCGGATTTTTATCTTTTTTCCGGCCGGTCGCCGTTTCTTTAAGCTCTTTATCCGCCTTACTCATAATTACTAACCTCATTACAATCTATACTTAAGTAATTCCACACATAAATAACTTCAACAAGCGATGTTCAGTTGGCCCGTAATTTACAACCTTAACATTGCCCCCGGATCTTCGCAAGTTTAAAATGCAGGTCTTCTAATTCTGGCCACCTTCCCGATCTTTAATGAGATAATTATCAGCCAATCTATTGATTATTAACGGTTAATATTCAAAGATTAATAAAAACGGCCCGCCCGCTGGAGATTCTATCGCTACATTTCCATAAAATAGTTCCTTCTTTTCGAATTTCATCACCTTCGACAAGCAGATCGTTTCATATTAAGATATCTAATACTATGACTACTTACATACTATATGTCGCTCCCTTTCTTAATTAATGCTCTTGCTCTGATATAATACTGACGAGAAAATCACTAAAATCTATAACTCAATAAATATTTAGTCAATTCTTAAAAAAGTGTGTCCTAAACAGATATTAACTCAAACGTTAGAAATTCTACTTAGTGTAAAATGCGGGTAAAGTCTCAAACCCACCATTTACAAATAAGACTTTTTACAAATAAGACTTTGTCTCGCGCATACATTTCACAAAGTTAAAAGCGGCGGCAGCCATAAGGACCTTGATTTCATTTCTCAGGACTCTTTAAAAAAATTAGAAACATTCAAAAATCTGATCTAAGATATCTGGTAACTAGTTCTATTGCACTACGTTGTTTGTTACATTCCTCCCGGAGTTAAGCTTAAACTGCACCACAACAACAAAGCGAATCGATAGGAAAAGGCAATCTAGACGGAACCTAGCTCTGGTCGCTCTGGGCCTGAGCGAGATTGGGCGCTTGAGCACGCCCGCTTTTACAAGTTTTACCCTTTTATCTCTGTTCTTTAGACTGACTTCAGCAAACGCGACCAGCCCCGAACGTTAACAAGTCGATCTGACCACCATCTGAGGTTCAGCCGGCCGTATCCATTTAATTTTTAAACCTGGGTTTAGATCTAGCTGCTAATCAGTCGAATTCTTAGACCATCTTTAATTTCAGTCAAGGCCGTACGGAAAAATTCAGTCCCGAAGCGTTAAAAAAATGGACTATCTGTGAGCTACGGCCGTTTTTTAATTATGAACACCATCCAATTTTAGCCCTAAACTCAGAGTTCTAGGCCAAAATTAGCCTGGTTTTTGCCAAGGAACTGGGGGGGGTAAACCTAAAAATAGACCTCGGCGGTTTTAGAAAATATTTCATACTTAGCACCGACTACCTGGTCTACCCCCTAACCTGAGTCTCACCTACCTCAGTCTCTAACCTCAGGCCGGAGCTTTCCTAAAAAGAAGAAAATAACCGAAAGACCCTAGTTAGTCAATTTTTCGCTCTGGCCTAAACATCATTTTTAGTTTGGTTGGAGACCGATAAGGTCTCTATAAGCAACCAGCTTTACTAAAATCAAAAAAATGGACCTGGTCGACACACTCTCGCTCTAGCCGTAACTACCAACTTAAAAACCGGTTTAAAGCGGCTGGTAGGCCTAACCAATTCCGATTTAGCTTCTAACAATTCTGGGGGGGGAGCAACCGCGTTCTAGCCGCAACCTATCTAAATTAGTTCGACGACCAGTCCGCCCTGAGCCCAGCAAAAAATGCCCCCGAGCCTAGCCTGGTTTTCAATAATTTTTCCGTTTAACTAACCTTTAACCTCAGTTTTTGTCTAACCGCTCCTGTTAGTGTTAGCTTAGTTTTATTTTATCGCTGTCGCCAACACGAATTTTGAAGCCAGGATTCCTACAAAAACTGTACCCAACCCATAGCTTAAGACTATAGCCTTGTTTATTTTATTCACGAGGACATAAATTGAACCCCGCGACGTATTAAATATAAAGGCAACCTACGAAAGTCGCTCTCTTCATGGAAGTATAGATTAAAATAAGCAAAATAATCAATTTTTGATATCTTAATATAATTGAGTCAATGTTTCACATGAAACATTTTTACCCAATATTGGATTTTGGGGGTAGCGATTTCTATTTTGATATATTTTATATTTAGTCTATCGAAATATACTTGAATTTATATTAAAATATCTTTATAGAATATTTTAGGAAGTATATAATCGTTCCTTAAAAGAGGTTTTAAAATAGTTTCAACTCAAGTGCTGCGCATTTTATTGGCGTAAAACGTAATTAAACGTCTCCAAATCATCAGTTGTAAACAGAGTTGCCTCCCCCTCCCGCACCTCTTTCATGAAGTTAAAAGTGACAACCGCTATGCGGACGTTAACTTTATTTCTTAAGGTTCCTCTCAAAAA